>Ga0325404_1000168_pt1 | contig 62248 bp, 51 predicted proteins | sample PopdelMetagenome_18_FD_205664 | JGI IMG/M metagenome (GOLD analysis project Ga0325404, IMG submission 205664) | Populus deltoides microbial communities from Bellville, Georgia, United States - Xylem-Control-R1 | ecosystem: Host-associated > Plants > Phyllosphere > Stem > Wood/Secondary xylem...
GGTTCATTGGGCATGTGCTTGGCACCCAGGGTCTGCCCCGGTGCTTGAGCTGACAAGCGTGCTAGGTGTAGGCCTAACACCTGGGCTCGGGCACTAGGCTTGAACACCACGTCCACAAGGGTGTTGGGAATGGGCTTGAAAATTAGCCCATGACCATGGTTTGAATCCAACACATGTTTTCAAAATCCATGTAGGGCCTAAACAATCATCGAAATAGGTTTGAGCCAGCTAAAAGATATTTTTTAAAAAATACTAAAAATTCTTGGTTTAACTTGAGTAATTGTTTTTTTAAAAATCAGATAAATATATTTATTTTAGTTTAGAATAATTCTCATTAATAAAATATAAACAGTGCTAATAATGTTTTCAATTAGAGTTTCGGTATTCTTTTCAGATTTCTCTCTCTCTCTCTTCTTTTTTTTATCGTCCACTGTCATTTAACAATTAAAGAGAGTCACTAGCAAAATACATGACAAGTCACGTACATTTATGTGATAAAAGAACTTGGCGATGCCTTTTGTTGGACCACGTGGACCTCAATGTTGTTCATGGTAAAATTATCTAGGACATGAAACTTATTTCTCTAAAAATGTTTAGCTAATTTATTAAACCATACAATCACCCAGAATCTTGGATGTAGCATTGATTATTTTTTAAAAACAAACTTCACCAATCTGATTTGTGAATTTAAAATGAAAAAAATAATTCACGGATAATAATGGATGATATGTTGTTGGATAATAAAGAAAAAAGAATGGAAAATATGTTATTAAACTTTTATTTTATAAGCAGAGGTGGACATTTGACAATGGATAAATTTAGAAATCAAGATGTCGCGCTACTTGAATAAAAAAAATACTCATTTTATAGTTATAAAATCCAGTTTAAGTTCTCATATAGTCTAGATCTTGGTCAGAGGTTCATTCATCAATCCAATTTATTTTATTAAAATATTGTTATTTTTTAATAAAACAATGTTATTTTAATTAAACAATATAATTAAAAATAAAAATTAATTTAGAATCGTGAAAACTCATGCGAGTTATCTTTATTTTTCTTGTCCCGCGACAAACCTACACGGGCTCAATGTTTTATACAAAGCCTCGAGCTCAAAGGCAAATGAACCTTCATTTTGAAATCTTTTTATATATTTTGTCAGAGAATATTTGGTATTGTGATAACTGTTTTGGTTGTGATTTGAAAAAAATTATTTTATAAAAAATACTTTTAGTTAAGGTTGATTTGAAAAAATAGGTATTTGATTAAAACTGTAGTTGAAATTGAGACTGAAGAAAAAATAGTTTAATGTGTTTATTATTCCATTAAACTATTTATAATTCAATTTCGTACAAAATTCATCCGATAAGAACTACAGTTTTCATAATATTTTGAGCGTGTAATAAAATTAGATAAAATATTATCAGGTATAAAATTGATATTATAATGGGAGTGAATTTAATTCACTATATACTGGTTTTTCAGGAAAAAAAATATTGTTCACATCACAGAGCGAATGAATTTAATTCACTCTAAACTAGTTTTTTTTTAAAATGTTAATAAAATTAATACTCTAAAAAAAAAAAGAGTGTGTGAACTGTTCACGTGAACAGTGCAATTCTCTTGCATTGTTCACTGAACAGTGTATGCTAAATTGTTAATGCTAATTAAAAGTAGCGTGAACAGTGTGCACAAAGCAGCAAAATGCTACCTTTTCTTTTCCTGCTTTTCGGATGCGAAAAGACATGGGATCCATACACAGTAAAATGTGTTTTTTATTTACCAAACGGGTTGCATCTGCGTTTTAAACAAAACACAAACGCAGCCTCGTTACCAAACAATGTCTTAATCTTATTTTTCCTATGAAACACATGCACCGAAGAGAGAGAGAGAGAGAGATAAGGGCCGATGATTCTAAGAGATTGTTGCAAGATGATTTTAGATTCAGAATTTTTTAGTTTTGTGTTTTAAAAGTGTTTTTTTAAATAATTTTTATTTTTTTGTTCTAAATTAAATTTTTAGATTATTTTGATGTATTAATGTCAAAAATAATTTTTTAAAAAATATAAAAATATTATTTTGATATATTTTTTAAATAAAATTTTTTTTTAAAATAATTGTTAACATAATCCCAAACATTAATGAGATTGCTATAAAAAAAATTATGAAATAAACATCAACCCTTAAAGAAAAATATTTGTGCGTCTATCGTAGTAAAGCCATCACCCGACTAGTTCAAAAGGTCCAAAGTCCCATGACTACAATGAGATTTTAATGGCTTTATTTAAGAAATTCTCTCGGGTAGAAGATAAGAATGGAGAATTCCCTCAACCTTTCAAGGTCCGCGTATGGTCATACTTTTCCTCCCATGTTTGAAAATTTACACTTTAAATCTGAATGAAAAGAATAAAATATCCTTGACTTGGTTTCTTCCCTTCCCTTCCCTTCTTCTTTATTTTTCTTTTCTTCTTATTCCTTCTTTCTCTTCCTCTCCACTGGCCACTACAACCGTATTTCCCCTCTCACAAAAATAAAATAAAAAAACCATATATATCTCTTCTTGTCTTCTTCACAAACCGCGAGAAAATTAAATGTGTGATTAAGTTCGTAGGTATTTAATTTTGCATTACAATCTATTTTTTAAATTATTTCTCATCTAAAAAAATACAGAATTGATGTTTTTTAAATGTCAATGTCAAAAGTAAAAAAAAATTATTTTAAAGTTTTTTCAATTGAAAAACAACCAAACAAAAAGAAATCAAAAGAAAAGAAAAGGAGAAAAGATGTCCATGTTTTCTTACACTATTTTTAGGTTTTCTTGTATATATAGTTTGTGTTGGGTATTGTGGTTGTAGTTTATAAAAAATGGATTAAAAAATACTTTTAATTATTATTTTATAAAAGCAAATTTAAAAAAATATATGCTAGATTAAAACTAAAATTATCATGAGATGAATCTTTACATCCAAAATAAACAAAAAACTTGTTGTTTTAGTTTTTATAAAATTAATTTCTAAAATGCAATTAGGTGCGAGATCTAGTGAAAACTAACATAACTTAAATACTCATTTTGCATTGTAGTAGTTTTTGTTTTTTAAAGTAATTTTTAAATTGATTTTTACATGAAAAAATATCAAATTAATTTTTTTAAATGATTTTGAAATACTAATATAAAAATAATATTTAAAAATAATTTATCATAATATATTTTTAATTAAAAAAAAATCTTTACCACAATACTAAACTCTTAAAATAACCAAACAGTTTTTTCTTTATTGTTAAATAAAAAACAAACTAACATAATACTAAACTAAACGTTTACATGATGCTGGGCTTGGAGTTCATAGTATTGGGCCATAATGGAACGAGCTTGTAGACTGGTGCTGCCTCTCTGCAGGCCGTGCCCATGCGGCCATGCACCTCGTCAGACGTTCATGGTAAAAGCAGCGAAACTTACTTCACAGTTCACTGTAACTTTTCCTCAACCAAATTATCAAACCCATCGCCATAATCCTGGACCTAGAATCGATTGATTTCCAATAAAAATCTAAGCTTCACCAATCGAATCTGTGAAATCCGAACGAAACGAAACTACAGTTCACGAAATGGGGGAAGACGATATTCCGTTGGATGATAAGGCAAAGAGAACGAGAGATTTGTTATCAAGCTTCTATTCTCCAGACCCTACAGTTTCTGATACTAGCAATTCTTTCAAATTTTCGTCTTTAGATGCCATTAACACCACCTCCTTCGACGCCGAACAGTACATGAATCTCCTGGTATGCCTGCTTTTTAAATTGATCATTTATTGTTGTTTTTTTCCTGATTAATTCATGAATTTATAACTTGAATTCAGGTGCAAAAATCAAATTTGGAAGGGCTTCTACAGAGGCATGTTGAAATGGCAGCTGAGATAAAAAATCTAGACACCGATTTGCAAATGCTAGTTTATGAAAATTACAACAAGTTTATTAGCGCCACCGACACAATTAAAAGGTATCCCTTCCCACTCACAACTTGACTTTGCTAACAATTCCTTTCAGTGGAATATTGATTTTTTTTCTTCTCTCTTCTTACAGGATGAAAAGTAATATTGTGGGCATGGAAGCAAGTATGGAGCAGCTCCTTGGCAAGGCATGTGCCAAATTTCTCATATTCCCCTGTTTAAATATGTCCTTTGAATATATGTAAATGCCGGTGCCCAAGTGTTATAACCATCACAGAGTGTACCACTTCATTGCAGATAACATCGGTGCAATCAAGAAGTGATGGTGTGAACACTTCTCTTTTCGAAAAGAGAGAACATATAGAGAAATTGCATCGCACACACAACCTTCTTCGAAAAATTCAGGTATTCAAAAACATCGTTTCTTGCACGATTCATATTTATATACTGATAACATCATGCTTGCAGGTGACTTTTGAGAAAATTTTCAACTAACATTGAATTGTATTTTATGAAGATTAGAGAATGTTCCTTGCCAAGTATGCTGAATTGGAACTGTATAACGTCGATGTTGTATAGTCACTTTTGTTTTTGACCTAGCTAGTTGACTTGTATGTGATGTGCACCTATTTACGCTGTTGAACTTTGAGCATGTTGCACGCTAGTCTCTTGCCAGTTTTTACTTGACAGTAATGATCAAATGTATCAACATTTTTGTTTCATAAGAGTCTCTATAATGAAGGCTGCAATGGATTTTTTTAGTTAACGTTGGGTCTTGTAGTTCAATTTTTTTTTTGTGATAATTTTAGTCAAGTTTTTAATGGATTGAATGGAATCTGCTTATTCTACATAATTAAAACTCCAGTTTTTGGCATTATACTAGTCATACGAATTTCTTCCTCTCTGGAATAGAGCAGTTCATATATGATCTACCAGCTAGACTCGGGAAGTGTATTAAATTAGAGACATATGCTGATGCAGTCAAGATCTACATTGGAGCAATGCCAATTTTTAAGGTTAGTCGTTTTATACCTTGTCCTTCGATGGTGGGTTCAAGCTTTTATTTTTCTTGTTTTTTTCTGGGAATTTTCTTTTTGTTTCTATTACATATTTTACTTTCAAATCTAAGTTTTTTTTTTTTTTTTGGTGTACCAGGCCTATGGGGACTCATCATTCCAGGATTGTAAGCAAGCATCTGAAGAAGCTATGGCCACTATTACAAAAAATTTGCAGGTATATTCTTCTTTCCCAATTAAACATATGGACGGGGGAGCCATGGATGGTGTCTTCGTCTCTTATTTTTCCAGCATTTTCTTTGGCCATTTAGATTGCAAGCTGTTTACTTGTAATTTGAATTCAGTTGATGCTCCTTATGTTTGGACGGTGCTCTGTACTTGGATACCAGATATCAAACCATACAACATGAATAGCGTTAGTATTGCAAAAAATTGAGATTTCTTTACATGAGGCTTTGAGGTTGGGAATCTCCAGTATAAGCCTCTGACAAAGTTTTTGCACCGTGTCATAAATCTTTAAGACTTCTTATATCTTTGGGCATATTCTTTAAGATTTCCAAATTAAGGTAAGATATTTTCTGAAAGAATGAAATCCTAATTCCGAGGCTTGACTTCTATTGATATGAGCTATAAAAGTTAATTTTTTTTTTTTCTGATGTGGAATTCTTGTTGTTTCATCTGCTTTTCAGGGAAAGCTATTCTTGGATTCTGAATCCATACAAGCAAGGGCTGAGGCTGCAGTACTTCTTAAGAAGTTGAATTTTCCGGTTTGTATAGCGCTCAATGTATCACTTCAGATTGTTTGTTGGTTGGCTAGCATGTTAATGATGATGCAGTTCTTTTTTATATTTTTTTCTTAATTTCTTTTGAATAATGAGTTGTAGGCTCCATTTGGTTCTTGCTGATAGATGCTAAATTTTACTTATTTGGCCTGGCATGTGTATTGTGTGTCTCTTATTATGTTTTTGTTGGAGAGACCAGTGTGCATATGATGACGAATGGCCCTTTGTCTTAGCAGATGGACAACTTAAAAGCAAAACTATTTGAAAAGCTAGAGCAATCTCTTGAAGGCCTTCAGCTCAAGCATGAAGACATAGCCAATGTATTGGTAGAATCTAACAACCCTTCAGAACAAGGAAACAATGCCGAGTCAGTTCCTGGTTCCGCACATGATGTAAGTGCAACACGTACCAGCTTTATATCTGTTGGAAATCAGTTCTCATACTAATACAAACTTTATCCTGAGCATGATCTTAGGCTTTAGTTTGTGAGTTTGCTGAAGCTGTTCGAGCTTACCAAGTAATTTTTCCTGATTCAGAAAAGCAACTGATTAAACTTTCTCAAGACCTGATTGCCAAGTAAGGGCATTGAATTGGTTACAACAGCTTTTATATTTATTTATTTTTCAATTTTTGGACAGCATGAATTTAAAACACACGACTCATGTAATATGATTGGCAATTTCTTTAGGCACTTTGAGATTACTGCGGGTTACATAAAGGAGTGGATTCCAATTGCTAATTTTCTGGGTGTTCTTCGTAAGTACTACGGATCTCTCAACACTGCTTCTCTTGGAAATCATGTTTTGGACTCCAAATTCTACTCTAAATTGTCTACCTTTTTAATTTAAATTTTTATTGCTGAATTTGTCATTCCTCTACGATGTCACTTCTCTATACACACGCTAGCATGCGTTTGGGGCATCTTTATGCTCGAGTTCAAGGGTTTTTTTCTTCTTCATGTCCTTTGTTTAGGTTGCTTTAGAAATATGTGTAATTGAAAGGGTTTTTTTTTTTTTTTTTTTTTTTGGTGGCCTTAAACAATAACCATGATTGAACTATTTTGTTCTTTGGCACCCCTTCTTGCAAGGTTAGAACTTAGCTATGACGTACGACACAATCTAGACGGCAATATAATGTTCGTTTCCCCGACCAGTCAAGATTTTCATTTGATTTTTTAAAAATTTACTGAATGGTTTTTTCATCAAGTTCTCTATGACCATGCATCATTTGCCAGAAAATGCACTCCAAGTACATGGACTTTCTTGATTTTTTCAACCAAGTATTTCAATTATTATTTTTTTCAATAACATATCTCAACTCCCTAATATGAGATCCATCAATACTAAATTGGATGTTTGTTAAAAATAAAATAATTTGGTCATTAAGTGATGGCATGACGTAACACTTCCAGAACCAGGGATAACTAATAAAATACTTGCCAATATATGTGCGTAATATGTAGAAAAAAATAGATGTAATTTGGTACTTGATGTAAACCAAATTGAGAGTTCAAATTCTTAACTGCAAAGAAAAAAATTGAGAGTTGAAACATTCCATTGAAAAAATTAAAATACTTGATTGATCACTGATTGAGTGTTGAAATACACATTGAGAAGTGAAAGTTTGTTTACTGGGAGTGCATTGTTCTCCAGCATCAATTGCTGTAATTATGACAAGAATGCAACCAAATTCACCATTCTGCTTTAGGGGCCATGTCAGGTGTTTTGTTGGGAGAAACCACAACATCAAAAACTTCCTTGACTGCCAGATAGCCATGTGGACTTGAGTTTTTAAGTTGTTTCTATTCCTAGTGCTCTGCAATTGTGATGCACTTCCTCAGTGTTCCCTTTACTCATCGAGCTGCTTGGTTTTCTGATGCTCCTCGAACTTGCTTTAGCCATTCTTGCAATTTGTTTTTGCTGTCTTTAGTTTGGTCTGTAAAATGGTCTCTTCACCATCCTAAAGATAGTGGGAAACTGAAGTTTTTTACTCATCCTATACCTGCAAAAGCAAGTTTTCTTCCTTTTGTTTCTAAAAAGTAAGCTATCTTTCCATGTATGAAACCTGTTATGTTAGATGCTATGAGTCTGGAAACTTCCCCTTGTTGTATAAATTTTATGCAGTTAGCATGTGTCATCATAAAACTATCATGGTGAAGAAATGCTTGATTCCTTTAATATTTTCATCACCCATCTAATCAATTCAACATTCTTTGTTCCTGACTTTCCTTACTCTGAATTCCCTCCAGGTTTCCTATGGATGACTTTTGGTTAATTAAATATCATGTGCTGATTCTTTCTTGTTTGGAAGCTTTGCATCTGATTTCTTGAAATGCTTTACCAAATACAGGAATTATATGGAAAGATGTTCACCTGATGGATAAAGTGTTGCGTGAGGCTCTTCTCCCTGATTGTTCTTTGAAGGTTGTCCTTTAATATCAGTTGTGCTTTGATTCAATAATAATCCCTACCTGCATTTTCCTTCTCTCGCTGGTCTGGAATGAGAAAAATAATTTTGTTTGTTTATGGAACTTTGTAACTAAAAAAATCCTACATTGTCACAGGCTTCCCAGGTGGCTGTCAAACAATATATAAAAAGCACATTTTCTCACCTTCTTCATGATATCTCAGGTATTGTTACATTTTCAATAACGTTCTACTTCTGTGGTTATAAACCATGAACAAAATAAAACTTGGTTGGATAGGCTCTTTTGTTTGTCAATACAATTGTCCACCTTTTGAGAATGTCTCGTAGGTTATGAACGATACTGGAGTGGTGTGAACCCATAAGGCTGTAACCTTACACCACCCAATGACTTTACAAAGGACACAAATTTGTTGACCAGAAAGCTCAGAAAATTCGTAATTGTTATTGATTTTTAGATAGCCTTAACAGTCTTACTCAAATTCCGTTTGAACTGGCAGATTCCCTAACCAATGTCCATATCAAACCAAAGGAGGAAGCAAAAGAGCATCTTTTGGTGGTTTTCCTTGAGGCAGGAAAAACTGCAGTTCTTCAAGGGAGCATGAATGTGTTACTGGTAATAAATAGCCATTAAGACATTAGTACTTCCAGGAATAACTGAAGTCTTACCTTTCCTCTGTACCAAAGCTATATATATATTTACAAATCCTGCTGAAATATTTATTATGTTCCTTGAAAATTTAACTAGACTCTGTTTCTATCACTTTCTCTGTGCTTGCTATTTGGTGTTTTTTTTAACAAATATATGGCGATGATATTACAGCCTTGCTTTCCATTCTATTTTTTCTCTAATGATTTGTGTGCGTGTTTCCTCAATTCTTCTATTTCGACATTTCTGTCACCAACAGGCACATTATCTGTCATGTACATGACATCCTCACCTAGCTTTTTTGAATATCTTGGCTCATTCATTCCAGGACTTCCGCCAACTTCTCGAGGAAAACTTAGGAGGGCTTCAACTGAGCAACTTGATTATTGTGTGGGTTCGAGAAGGATTTCAAGATTTCTTCAGGGCACTTCATGATCGGCTCCTCTTGCTTTCAGGGAAAAATAAATCTGCCAGTCAAGATGAAAATTCCACAGAGGGTATGCAGGTTGAGAAAGTGATTCCAGGCCTTGTCCTTGTGCTGGCTCAACTGTCTGTCTTTATTGAACAAACTGCCATCCCTAGAATTACTGAGGCAAGGAGCCACTCACAGTTTTATTTCATTTTCCTTTTAACGGGTACAACATCATAATTTAGAATTCTATAGTCTCTGGGCTTACCTTTAAGTTGAATGTCCTGATTGCCAGGAAATAGCTGCTTATTTCTCTGGTGGTGGTGGTCTTGCTTCTGAAAATGGGCCAGCACTTGTTCCTGGTGAAATTTGTCGAACCTTTCATTCAGATGGTGAAATGCTTCTACATCATGTATGAACTAAAGTCTCTATTCAGATCTTTTAATTCTTGAAGCAATGTCTAAGTGTCTATTTTATGTGATGGTTCAAAAACATTTCATGGTGGTGTGGTGAATTTTGGATTTTCATGGCACTATCACTACTTCATTGCTTTAAAAATTCCTATAAATTTATTTACTACATAGTTATACTCCACACTACCCGCTCCCAAAACACCTTTCTGTTGGAGGATAGCTGAAAACTTTCCCCTTGCTCACAACTGGTCCCATCACAGCATCAGGGACTGAATCTTTCCGATTTTGAATTTTGCCCAATTATGCAACAGAAAGACAGGATCCAAGCAGAGCCATGATCTCTCAAAAATAAAAACCCCATTCCTCATGAAAATAGAAAATTTGCTTTCTTCCCTTCTTTCCCCCCTTCCCAACACCCCCTACAAAAAAAAGGCAATTATCTCCACATGGGTGCCATAGAAACTCATTAACCATTTTGCTATTATGATAACATTTGCTCTCTCAGATTGATTCAGAAAATGCAATGCAGAATTAATTAATTTGAGTAACGTTTGTCATCCACACATCACTTCTACTAGCTGTTCCAACTAACATTTTGCTATTTTGCTACTGTTTTTCAGTATACAAACATGATAACTCAAAAAATGTTGGTTCTCCTGAGGAAGAGGTTTACAGCTCCAAATTGGGTCAAGGTTAGTATGACACGTGAAATTAGAAGATTATTTTGATGTGAATTAGTTTGATATCTGACTCTAATTTTTCTTTATTTTTACAGCACAAGGAACCTAGAGAAGTTCATATGTTTGTTGATTTATTCCTTCAAGAGGTTTGTTGCTTCATTGATTTTTTGGGGTTATTATCTTGTTGATATTTGGGGGGTATATTAGGATGCCAAATTTATTTAATTTGACTTTCCTACATATGACAATCGTGACAACTTTTAGATTTGTGGTGTGTGGACCCACGCCTATTTATTGGAAAAAAAGAAATATTGAGGGCTTATTTTTATTTTGTCCTGACTAGTTGGAAGCAATAAGAACAGAGGCAAAGCAGATATTACCTCATGGAGTACTCCGCAAGCATCGTCGCTCTGAAAGCAATGGAAGCACTGCTTCCTCTCGCAGCAATCCATTACGAGAGGACACAATGATTCGGTCAAACACTCATAGGGCCAGGAGTCAACTTCTTGAAACCCACCTGGCAAAATTGTTCAAGCAAAAAGTTGAGATTTTTACAAAAACTGAATATACACAGGTATGAAACTATACTTGCTCAACTTTATTTAGGGAGGAATTGCTGGTACGGAATATGAAGTAACGTGGACCGGTTCTGCTTGATTTGCAGGAATCTGTTGTTAATACTGTAGTAAAACTTTGTCTTAAGAGTTTACTAGAATTTGTTCGACTCCAGACTTTCAACCGGAGTGGATTCCAGCAAATTCAGTTGGATATCCAGTTCCTAAGGGCTTCTCTTAAGGAAATTGTTGAAGACGAAGCTGCCATTGACTTTTTGCTTGATGAGGTAAATCAAGGAATAACTTGACTAAAAAATTTGAACTTCTATGGGAGTTTATGTTTGTTTGTTGTTCTATTATATGAAAATGTGTTGTAGATATCGGAACGATCGATGGGGGCTGGATTCCTTTCCTTTACTTGTAGTTCTTGAGTTCAGAGTTTATGATATCTGTGGTTAACTTTGAAACTTTCTAACAATAAATGGCATGCATTGATTTCTTTATGGAGCAGGTGATTGTTGGTGCTTCCGAACGTTGTCTTGATCCAATTCCTTTAGAGCCTCCTATCTTGGATAAACTAATTCAAGCAAAGTTGGCAAAAGAGAAGGGACAGACTCCAATTTCTCCGTGATTAGAGGAAGGTCAAACCAGCGGTTTGAATGTCTCCATTCATCAGGAACTGGCAAGTGTATTTCTGAATGGAATGATCAAGTCATAGAAGCTTCACAGGCATCCACGAGCCGGCGAGTGTATTGTGGGTGTGGGTGGTAAGATGGTATCAAAAGGATGGTATATGTTTCCCGGTTCCTGATAATGGCCCTGCAAACTTTCATGATTTTACTCTTGAAGGTGTAACTTTGATGGTTCATGATCTGATTAATGCAGTTTTGCTCTCATGGTCCATGTTGGTAAGAATATATGATATGATGAGTATAGGAATGTTGCTGTCCATTGGGAATCATGTAGCCTGTACACTGTATAAATCACCGTGCTATTACCTCCAATTTTTTATGGTAGGGAAGAAATAGTTTTCATGCTTCCAAATCAAACATCAATATTCTTGTCTAGTTATTGGTCGATTAATTTGCATTGCATCGCAATGATTTATGTTACATTCTGCACATGTTATAATCAAGGAATGCACGTGTTAGTAAAGAAGAAAGACAGTAGCAACAACAACTACTGAAACAGCTGCTAAATGGATTGCAGAGCAAAATTCCACGTGATTCATATTGTTAAAAGTAGTTAAGCACTATTAGTAGTTAGTTGAGAATTAGTCAGAAGACAGCAGAGTTAGTTAGTCAAGTTACTTGTTGAACTTGAATTGTATAAAGGATGTAAGATGGTTTTCGTTACTCTCAAGGAATACGAATTCAGTGCATCTCTTCTTTCTTCTCTATACTATTCTTTCATTCTTCCTCTCAATTCTCTCCTTGTTAAGCTATTAGCTTAACAATTGGTATCAAAGCCTATCCTGGGCTTGAAGTAAATCTTCACTCAAAATGGTAGAAAACAACAAGGTGAAAATTGTTGAATAACATTGCAGAAGGTTGGAGGAAAGGTTACAAGGCCTTCATCGGGAAATTCAAGAATCAATGGCTGATCTGCAAAGCAAGTGGTAGGAACAATGGGTGGAACAAAGCAAGAGAGCTAATCAGATTAATCTGTAGATTGAAGCATTATCAAATCAGTTCAGGTTGTTTCTTGCTACTCAAATGGCAGGAAGAGAAATTGGAGCCAACTCTAAATGAATTTTGAACACTCCAACAATAGGAAAAGAGATTGGAATTCACATCAATCAAGAATGAGCATCGCAAGGATTCAAAAGCAATTTGAAAGGTCAAACTAATAATAAAAAATATCACAGGACATGATATAATCCATCTCTTTCAAGGATTAATCTATCACCATTACAGAGAAATAACTTGAGGAAATGCATGAAGTTTTTCAAGATCAACTTGATTTCTATATAATATTGGGTAAAGATAACATCACTTTAGTTGAAGGGAAAGGTAAAGATTTGGTTTGAGAGTTACATGTGTGGTAGGAAAGCATAGTAAATTGGGATGAGTTTTCAAGAGTTGTGTGTAATAGGTTTGGCAGTAAAGATGATATAGTTGAAGAATTCAACAAACTAGTGCATAAAAGCAGTGTGGATAAATAAGAAGGGAAATTTGAGGAATTAAAATTTTTGATGCATGCTGTGAATTTTTCACTGTTTGAACTTACTATATTTCTAGTTTTGTTAATGAATTAAAGAAAGATATTAAACATATGCTGAAGATACTCAAACCAATAATATTAATAACAGCTTTTGAGTAAGCTAACTGGTAGGAAGAATCAAACAATGTTGCGGTAAGAAAAAACAATTTTGTGTCAAGAATTAGCTCTACAGTTCATATAGAGAAGCCAATAGATAATCTTCAAGTTAAACCTCTTAATCAATATAAGAATGAAAGTTAGTGATAGAAAAATGCTTCTGGAACCTTGTAGGAATAAAGGCGTATATTAGGGTAGTGTTTTAAGTGTGGAGATAAATTTGTACCTGGATATCAATGTACTACTAAAAGATTGCAACTGACTGAAGGTAATAAGGATGAAGGTAAAGAATTTTTGGATACTGCGATAGATAATAACAATGATAGTATAATAAAGAATAATAAGATTTAGAAGTTTGGTATGTCACTAAATGCATTGGTTGATGGGTATGCTCACAACACTATCAAGATTAGAGGAGGTTGCTAAGAAAATGAGTTGATTATTCTAATTGATAGTGGAAGTACCCATAGCTTTATTGATGAACATGTTATTAATGAGCTAAAAGCTTTAATGGTTAAGTCTTCTATGTTAGCAATGATAATAGCAAATGGTGGAGTCATGTTATGTGACTCTTATACTTTTAGTTTTAAATGGTCCATGTAAAACTATGAGTTTTTAACAGACGTGAGGATTCTTAAACTATACATGTATAATTTTGTGTTAGGGGTAGATTGGTTAAGAATCTACTCCCTAATCCTATTTGATTTAATTAAGATAAAGATATCTTTTAAGAAGAAATGATGAATGATAAAGTTAAAAGGAATTGTAAATAGAGCTGGACTTTAGTGTATTATAGCAAAAAAAAGTCCGGAAAAGTTTTAAAAAATCAATGATGGGTTTGTAGAACAATCATTCTAGAAGTAATGGAAGAACTAAAGATTGTTATAGTCAGTATAGAAATTGAAAAACTTTTGGAAGATTATGCATATGTGTTCAAGAAACCTAAAGGCCTTTTACTACCTAGGAAGTTTGACCATAAAATTCTCTTGAAACCAGGGGTTTAACCTGTCAATTGTAAGCCTTATAAAAATTCTTTTGTTAAAAAAGGATAATTTGAGAAACTGGTCAGGAAAATGTTGGGAAGTGGCATAATTCAACAGTGAGTTCTTTTGCTTCACATGTATTATTGGTTAATAAAAAAGGATAATATATGGCATTTACGTGTGGATTATAGACAACTGAATGAAATGAGAATAGAGAACAAGTTTCTAATTCCCTTATAGATGATTTCCTGAATAAGCAGCAAGGTTAAGTTTTTTTCCCAAACTGGACTCAAGCTCTGGTTACCATCAAGTTTGCATGAGTGAAGAGGGTGTTGAAGAAACAACATTTTGAACTCACCATGAACACTATGAATTGAAGATAATATCATTTGGACTCACGAATACACTTGCTCCTTTTCAAGCATTAATGAATGATATTTCAAATCCTTTCTTAAGAATGTTTGTTTTAATGTGCTTTGATAATATCTTAGTTTGCCATTCTTATTTGGAGGCACATGTAAACCATTTAAAACATGTTTTGGAGACTCTAAAAGCTAATCAATTGTTTGTAAATAATTCCAAATGCATATTTAGTGAGCAACAAGTGGAATATTTAGAGCACGTAATATCAGCAAAAGATTTAGCATGTGACCTGATAAAACTGAAATAATGAGGAATTAATTAGTTTTTGAACCCTTTAAGGAACTGAGGGGACTCTTGGGGTTAGCTAGCTATTATGAAAAGTTTATTAGAAGATTTGGTGTTATTAGCAAACCACTGATAAATCTATTGAAGAATAATAATTTTAGGGGAACGAGGAAGCATATGAAGCTTTTAACCTTCTGAAAAAGGCCCTTTATAAGGCTCAAGTGTTGGCTTTACCTGATTTTAATAAAAAGTTTGTGTTAAAGTCGGATGCATGTGCTATTGGTTTAGGTGCAACACTTGGTTATGAAGGAAGACCCCTAACATTTCTCAACAAAGCTTTGGGAATGAAACACCTGGGACTGTTCTTCTATAAGAAGGAATATCTGGCAATTTTAATGGCAATATACAAATGAAGACACTATTTAAAAAAAGAATAATCTATAACTCAAATTAACCATGAGAGTCTTAAATACTTGTTGGATCAAAAGATCCACACAACAATTCAAAAGAAAGGGCTAATTAAGTTTTTTAGTTTGAATTATTAGGTTATGTATAGAAATAGCAGAGAAAACTTGGTTACGAATGCATTATCTAGAAGGAATAATTATGTGGATAACAAGCATGATAATAAAGGCAAGGAAATTGGCAGTTTGGATGCAATAACTAAAGTGGTGCAAGCTTGGTATGAAGAAATATATTGTTCCTACAAATATGATGTTGCATTATAGGATATTGTAACTGGTAAGATGATTGATATTAATAAGTATCTAAACTATACCCATAAAGAAGGAATTGAAAGATATGAAGAGAGGATTATAGCAGGAGGTAAAGGATCATTAATAGGGTAGTTAATCAAAGCTACACATGACTCTTACTACGAAAGCCATGCTGGAATTCATAATTCTTATAAGAGGCTCAACTTTTTCTTTCATTGACCTTTTCATTTCTTTTATTTTTTTTGTCAATTAGTCATTATGAAGCTAATAAAATCCATAACACAAACACAATCACAGTAAAATTTTAACACCCATATCTTATTTTATTTGAAAAGCTTCAATATTGCATGATGCTCAATTTGAAGTAGATACCAAGGAGGTGGTGCTATTATTGTTCACGGAGAGCTTAATAGATAGATTGAGTTTTTATCTGTTAAAACTTGCAAGAAACCTTTTTTTTCCTCTCTCTCAAAATTCTCCAAAACATAGGTAATTTGCCAATACTAATGTTCGTTTATTAATGTGGTGTATGATATATTTTTTTAAAGTGTTTTTTAACTAAAAATATATAGAAAATATATATTTTTTATTTTTTTAATATCAATATATTAAAATCATTGAAAAATATTTTAAAAAAATTAATTTAATATTTTTTTCAGACAAAAAAAATAAAAAATAAAAGCTAACTCGATATCGAACATGAAATAATTCCAATACAATTCACCCTCCAAAACCAAATACTCTATTTAAACCTTTTTGTCACTCATGTATTATTTATTGGCTTAAATACTAGAATATTTTTTAATACACTCCTAAGTCTTCCTTTTTTAGCAAGTTAGTCATGCTCATATATCAAGCCATCATATACATTCACTAGTAATTATGCTTTAATCACATATTTCTATCATCTAATCTATTTTTCAAGACCAATATTATTAAAATTAAAATAGAATGTTAAAAAAATACAACAAGATAATACTTTTTCGATCAATCTCTACATTAAAATGATAAAAGAATGGTGAATAAAAATGATGAAAATATATTAAGAGCTAAAATAAGATTTCCAAGATAGACTTAAAAAAAAAAAAAGATTTCAATCCAATAAATGAAATCGAGGATGTAGTAGGATGATGTTACGATGTCATATCGTATATCACAGCGTTGTTTGCCGTCTAAGGTGGATCCCACAGCATTAAATTTAAGCCAATGACATAGCGTGGACCAATCGACGTGGCCTTAGTGCTAGCGCATCTAATCAAATCTCGAAGGAAGGGGACCCTCTGCTCTATTACAATAGTGTTAAGATAATATTAACAAAACTTCGACATCAAAGTGGCTGTAGTTTAGTGGTAAGAATTCTACGTTGTGGCCGTAGAGACCTGGGCTCGAATCCCAGCAGCCACATTTTACCTCTTACTATAATTTTTGCCCCATTAAGCGGGTCCGCACATGATCCCACCTGTACCATAATTATATTACACCACATTTTCCCGCCAAAAGCCTCCCTTACCTATCATTATTTGCCGCCAAACCCCTCTTTCCCTCCCATCTACTCAAATCTCTACCACTGCCGCTGCCCTCTCTGTCCGTCTGTCTAATTTCCGTGCCTTCTCTGCAGTAGAACCATGAAACCCGTCCGCTTCGAAGAAGAGAGAAGTAACAAAATCTCCCTCTGTCCATTCTTCTTCCTCTTCCTCTTCCTCTTCCTCTTTTATTGTTTATGTAATGTTCATTTCGGTCCTTTCAGATCTCGCCAAGGATTTCCTTTCAAATTTCGCCGACGCAAATGGCGAATCTAAATACATGAACATCCTTGTGAGTTTTTCCCTATTCCCTCTCCCTCTCCCTCTCCCTCTCCCTCCATTTTTCTAATTATATATAAAATATCATCGAATTAACCCTGATCCCTCTGTTGTGTCAGCAAGATGTTGCAAATCATAAGTTCCGCGCTGTCCAGATCGATCTCGAAGACCTCATTAATGTAAATTCTTATTATAATTACCTCTATTTGGTTGAGATTTTAAAAACCCTAATTTTCTTTTCTATTTCTTTTTTCACAGTATAAGGACTTGGATGAGGAATTCCTTAGACGTGTTACTGAGAACACACGTCGATATGTTGGGATTTTTGCTGATGCTATCGACGAAGTGTTGCCAAAGCCGACTGAAGCATTTCCGGATGATGACCATGATATTTTAATGACACAGAGGTCTGAGGATGCAACTGAGAATGTTGAAGGTTCTGATGCGAATCAGAAGATGCCTTCAGAGATCAAGCGTTACTTGTAAGCATTACCCTGACATTTTCTTTATAGTTGTTGAATTTGTGTTTTGTTCTGGTGTTGTCTTTGATTTTGTTTTGTTTGGGTTCGAATTCGCAGCTAATTTCTGGATTTGTCTCTGATTTGAGCAGCATATCTTTGTTTCCTACATTGATAAGTGTTGGACCGCTTCTGTTTGTTGGCCCAGAATCATTTATTATTATTATTATTATTATTATTATTATTATTATTATTATTATTATTATTATTAGCATGTAATGAGATTCTGAATAATTTAGGATTACTGATTTTGATGAATCATAATTTTAAACAACTCCGCCGAATCTCAATTTGTAAACTCGCTTCTTGGCCTAAATTGGTTGAATGCCGAATGCGTTGTTAATAGTGTTTAGTTTAGCATTCTTTGACTGATCAGGGCAGACAAATTTTGCAGGATAGTCTAGTCTTGATAAAAACCATTCTCACATCAATTATTGGCGTCTATAATAGAATGAATGGTTACTCGTGTTTAGTGAAGGGTTTGCTAATGCATCTCATGTTTTCTAGTTCTAGGTGTATTGTGCTGTCACTTAACTTATTCTGTCTCTTTATGTGTATTTTTTCTTCTTCCAGTGAAGTTTATATTAGAGCACCTTCAAAAGGGCGGCCATCTACAATTAGAGAGGTCAAGGCTTCAAACATTGGTCAGCTTGTGAAGATATCTGGTATTGTGACGCGTTGTTCAGATGTTAAACCACTGATGCAGGTAGCTGTGTATACATGTGAAGAATGTGGTTTTGAAATTTACCAGGTAATTAACAAGCAAAGCTGTCTTGTCTGATTCATCAACTATGTCTTATGTTGTGTAAATGACACTTTCTTTGCTCTTAATGTGTTCTTTTTTCACCATTACCTTCTTAGCTTGTTGGAAATGAACATCTTGTTTAATTTGATTGACAAGAAATTTGTTGATGGTAGTGTTTGCTGATTTGTTTTATTATTTATTTCATTTGATAATATTATGTTCTTGAAATTCTTTTGCTGCCTTCTTTTCTTCTGTTCCATTGATTCATCTGTCCTCTTGTGCATTGAACAGGAAGTAACCGCTCGAGTCTTCATGCCCTTGTTTGAGTGCCCAACTAAGCGCTGCAAAACAAACAACACAAAGGGGAACCTCATTCTTCAACTCAGAGCATCAAAGTTTCTGAAGTTTCAGGAGGTAACTATTTTAATTTTCAGTCATAAATAATGTATTAATGGCAAACCCAACCTTTCTGCTTGGTTGTAACATGATTGTCTTCAGGCCAAAATGCAAGAGCTAGCAGAACATGTTCCAAAAGGCCACATTCCACGATCGATGACTGTTCATTTCAGAGGAGAACTCACAAGAAAGGTTGGTAATTTCAAGAATTTCATTGAGGGAACGGTGTCAATATCTTTTAGTACAAGAGAAAAGCGCCTTCAGTAGCTTTATACTCCCGGTCATCAGTTTCATATTTTAAGTCCCCATCTCTAGTTGATGGTAGCAAAGTTTTTTTGTTGTTGTGATCACACTTTCTGGAGAAATCTTGTTTACCCTTTTAGCTACTCTTATTGTGAATTGCCTATAAAATAGAGAGAATTTGTAGCGAGTAACTTAATGTGAAATTGTTTCTTGTATGCGTCCTTAAAGTAAGTGATGTTTGTTTGGTCCTTTTAATTGCAACATGCAAACAGGTTCATCATTTGCTTTATCATAGTTTGAATGTCTTACATGCTACTGGCACATTTAGCTTTTACTTACCTGGTTTTAAAATTTCCAGGTAGCACCAGGTGATGTAGTTGAATTATCAGGGATCTTCCTTCCAATTCCTTACACTGGTTTCAGAGCAATGCGTGCTGGCTTAGTTGCCGACACATTTTTGGAGGCCATGTCTGTTACTCATTTCAAGAAAAAATATGAAGAGTAGGCCATTTTTCTGTTCTTTATCACAAAACACTTGTAATTATTTGAATCAAGTGAAGTACTCTTGCTTACTGAGTTTTATCAATATGAAGCTAACTTCTCTCTAGTTTCCCCATAACTTACTGAACCTTGAACAGTAGCTTATTTGGTGAGTTGACACCTTTATTCCATGGAGTTTACTTTTCTAGTGGTAGATGGTTTAGATTTCTTTGTCACCTTTCTGCCTGATAGAAGGTTTATCCATAAGAAGAACAAAACTTGTAAGAAAAGAAATGGGGGAAAATAGAAGATGCAAAAGGAGTCTTTAGCTTTTTCTCTATGATAAAGTGGAGGGAAAGCATCGTGTTTTTTCTATTGTTCTCTTTTAAATTTGCTTTCTTTGCCAGTGAGGGAAGCTTCAGTTTCTTTTGGATTTTTCCTATATTAACGTATAATTCTTCAAACTTGTCATTCTATCTGCATTTATTTATTAGGAACTTGACAATTTGAATTGGATAAAAAGATCAAATAATCACTTCATAATCCAGTATATGATAACTGATAAGTTTCTTTCTCTTGTTTTTTTCTTACTCATCTTTGTGGTCTAGATAAAAATAAGTTCAGTTTGTCCAAATAAATCCATGTGCTAACAATTCAAATATGCAATTATGGTAAACCTAGTGCAGATAAATGGTGTTTAGAATCTAAAGGGTTTCGTGGAGTGAGTTTTCACCTTATTGATAGTATTTGAGGAGATATGTCCACCTCGGATGAAGCCACACTGGCAAGGCTTTTTATTGTTTCACCTGTGAGTGAGATCAAAGGAGAGTTCAATTTGTGATCCAATTGTTCTGTACTGCAGGTATGAACTTAGAGGAGACGAGGAAAAGCAGATTGCAAGTCTGGCTGAGGATGGAGATATCTACAATAAGTTGGCACAATCATTGGCACCTGAAATCTATGGACATGAAGATATTAAAAAGGCTTTACTTCTTCTTCTCGTGGGTGCTCCTCATCGAAAGTTAAAGGACGGGATGAAGGTAAATGCATGCATTTCTTTGAGATCACATCATGTTTGTTAGCAGATGTATTCTGCCAATCATTATGATACTTATAACATTACATAGACTACTTTGCTTGTTATATATCATTTCTATCCTCTATGTATAAGTGATGAGTAGAACATTTTTGTAATACAAGAAGACTATTCAGTGTTTTCTATACTGTTTGCTTTCTGTGATAGCCTGAGAGTTATAGGAGCTCAATGAATTGCAGATTAGAGGAGATTTACATTTATGCTTGATGGGTGATCCTGGTGTTGCCAAAAGTCAGCTTCTGAAGCATATAATAAATGTAGCACCCAGGGGAGTGTACACAACTGGCAAAGGGAGCAGTGGAGTTGGTCTAACTGCTGCTGTTCAGAAAGATCCAGTTACAAACGAGATGGTCCTGGAAGGAGGAGCATTGGTGAGTTTTGTACTTGTGTAAAATTTTACTTTTTCAAAAAGGACACTGACTAGTTATCTACATGTGAAGAGATGGCTTTGGAAAGATCATTACTACTTAATGCAATGCATGCATAAATTACAAACCACTGAGCTTACATTGGCCTGGTTGTAGTTCATCTTTTAGTCTTTTGATCTACTAACTTTTAGCTAGCTAATTTTAATGGTTTCATCTGATATTGATCTAATTATGTTATAGTTCACTTTTTAGTCTTTTGACCTACTAACTTTTAGCTAGCTAATTTTAATGGTTTCATCTGATATCGATCTAATTATGTTAGCATAATCTTCGGTTCTTAAATCTAATTGTTGTGAAGATGTCTTTGGTTCAAATAAAAACATTTATCTTTTTCAGGTTCTGGCTGATATGGGTATATGTGCTATTGACGAGTTTGACAAGATGGATGAATCAGATCGTACAGCAATTCATGAAGTTATGGAGCAGCAAACTGTCAGCATTGCCAAGGCTGGGATTACAACATCACTCAATGCGAGAACTGCTGTTCTTGCTGCTGCTAATCCTGCCTGGTACGAACCTTCCTAACATCCTCAAAGTTGTTTCACTTGCTGGATTCCATATTATTTCCATTACTTTTACCTAAATATGTTGCTCTAAGTACATGGCAGTTTTTCCTTTTTGTCCCTTCTTTAAACAGAACAAAACAAGACCTCTTAGCTATTGTGCACTAATAAGCCAATATAAATTTCTTGCTTTAAACAGTACAAATGCCCTGGCTACAATGCACAAAAAACTAGTCTAAATTTGTTTGATGGTCCTGTTAATTGTGTTGAAGCCTGTTATTTGTGTTGAAGGGGAAGATATGATCTACGGAGAACTCCAGCTGAAAATATCAATCTGCCTCCTGCTCTCCTATCACGATTTGATCTTCTGTGGTTGATCCTTGATCGAGCAGATATGGACAGCGACCTTGAAATGGCTAGGCACGTTGTTTACGTGCATCAGAATAAAGAATCTCCTGCTCTTGGTTTCACTCCACTTGAACCATCTATTCTCCGGTATACATCTCTCCATAATTAATTTTAATTGACAGTACCAAGTTTTATGGATGACTCACTTCACAATTTTCCAGGTGATTGGGTAGCTTATATTTTCTCACCATGGATCCTTAAATTGCTCTGTAACTCACACTCCCAATATTGAAGTTGCTCAAACATATAAGTTCTTTGTCTGGTGTAGACATGCTCCTTTGATTACCGCTCTTTATATATTTACATGTGTTTTATTGGTTTCTTTAAATTCCTTTAATTTCTGTTTTTTTTTCATGATGATTAAGGGAGGCCTTGGCATTTGAAAAAGATCTTTAAGTTTAAAAAATTGATTTTTGCTTCATTCCAAATGTTGGAAGGTATTTAGAATAAAAATACTGACTATAGTAAAATTGACTCTGGTTTCTAGGTGACCAGCATTTAAATGCCTTAAAATTGATTGCTTTGTCTTTCAATGTTTCATAGGGCATATATTTCTACTGCAAGAAGATTGTCCCCTTATGTGCCTAAGGAACTGGAGGAATACATTGCTACTGCATACTCAGGCATGCGGCAAGAAGAAGCTAAATCGAATACTCCTCATTCCTACACGACTGTCCGAACTCTGCTTAGCGTACTCCGCATATCAGCTGTAAGTCCGGATTTTCATTTGTTCTCTAATCATGAGAGATGGCTGTTCTAGTATCGAAATGGGGTATGGGACACTATCTGGTCTAGGTTGGGCAAAGGGCGGGGCTACTTCCTTGACAAATTATAACCAGGATTCCACCTTAACGAGGGCAGCATTTTGCAGGTCCAATTTGGCTTGTACTTCAGGTTACAAAGTCCAGGTTGAAAATTGCTCAGCTGTATTGTTGAAAGCTGATTTTAAGCTGCTGATAGTTAGACCAATGACACCTGATCCCATCCATAGGATAAATCAGTTGACATGTCAAATTTATCTTGATTTTTGAGTTGTATCAACCAGTTGAAGTTGATTTCATTTGGTTACAGGCCTTGGCAAGACTTAGATTTTCTGAAAGTGTGGCTCAGAGTGATGTGGATGAGGCACTGAGGTTAATGCAGATGTCAAAATTCTCTTTATATTCTGATGATCGTCAGAGATCTGGCCTGGATGCCATCTCTGACATCTATTCAATCTTGCGGGATGAAGCTGCAAGAGCCAATAAAATGGATGTGAGCTATGCCCATGCACTCAACTGGATTTCTCGAAAGGTTTGTTGATTTTATTGATTGAATTTAATTGTTAATATCTAGTGCTTCTAGGAAAAAAGGGACACTCAAAACGACATGTCATCCCAGTAATGATTGAAATTAAAAACTGCTGTTCTTGCTGCTGCTAACCCTGCCTGGTCCTTTTGGAATCCTTTAGCTTCTTTGATGGAACTCTTTGTGCGAATTCATGTAACCTGCTTTGCATTTGATTTAGAAAATTAAAGGGCACTTGAAGTTTTCAAACTTAAAGTCTAGAATGCAATTCCATCTAAAAGATGCTTTCCAGCTTCATTTTACCCAGAGATCAGCTTTATCTGAAACTACAGTCTATAACATGATGTGCTGTCCAGTGTTTGACTTAGAAATATTGGTTTTATTCATGTCTCAATTCCTGAGCGTTGTTTTCTTATTTGTCAACAATGTATAGTTCTATCAAGGGATCGTGACCACCAAGTGCAACCCCATTTTGAATAATTGGATCATATAGTCTGTGTAAATCCTTCAGTATTTGAAATTTTCTGGGAAAGACTACAAATGCATAACAAGATCAAATTTTGCAAAAGTAGTTATCAGAGATCAAGAACATGTTTGAGCCCCAATTTGGCTCTAGGATTTAGGATATTCTTTTTATTGGCTATGTTGGGTTGACTTCCAACCTGAGCCAAGTTGATTCTTCTACTAACCTAGCAAAATTTACATTTTGTTTCTAGAAGTCCAAATAAATCTGATTGCTTGCTTGTGAACAGGGATACAGTGAAGCGCAGTTGAAAGAATGTTTAGAGGAATATGCATCCTTGAATGTCTGGCAGATACATCCCCACACCTTTGATATTCGATTTATCGATGCCTGATGTGGGTTGCTCATAATTATTGTGTTGTAGTCATATCTTGCTGAGCTTGTCATTGAGCCAACTTCCAAATTTAGCTGGATAGTGAAGGCTGTTTTTAGTGTTGTAGACTCTGGTTTTCAGCTATCAGAGTTTGAAAGGTTTAAGATGGATAGTGTATCTGAACAATTCTGCTTCTAACTTGACTGTAGGATTGCAAATTGTTTTACATGCGTCTCAATGTGCTGTGCTCATTTTTTCTTAGATTTGCTTAGGAAGTGAATGATTGGAGATTTAAAACGATTATTGATTTCTTCGTTTTTGAACCGTGATCTTTTTCTGGATAAATGCATATAAGAGAACCAATTCTTCCAAGCTTAGCTCTTTGGGGTTAGAGTTATAGGCTGAACAGTCAAGGTTCCTGTGATTGTTACAGCGATATCAGTTACTTCTCTTCACGGATAATACATTTGCATATTGTTATTACGGGTGCATAATTTTTTTTAAAAGTATTATTTATTTTAAAAAATCAGTTTTTTTTTATAAAAATTATGGAAATTCTAAAAAAAATTAATTTAATATTTTTTTATATATCAAAAATGCAAAACAACCTCTTTAGAAGTGAACATGATAAAACCAAATGTGTGCTGACACCGCCGTTCCTTTGTTATCTCGTGTGGTTTGCTACAAATTACTATGATGGTTTTTCTTCGCGAAAATAGTCGTCTGGATTTATTAACTTCCAATTTACTTTGAGAAGTTTATCATTTCTTGCTTCATTTTTAATTGAATTAAATTCCTATTCTTGGATTTTTTTTAAGAGATTTAATACCAGTAAAAAAAGCACGGGTTCTATTTTTCGGTTATTAAATTCTTTTTTCCAGCTATTAACTCTAAGGTTGTGAATTCTGTTTTGATAGGTATTTTATTTTTTTAATTTGAATGAAATGTTTTAGCTTTGAAGTGTTTTAACGTGTTATTTTGGAGATGTGCTGTTTATATATGTATATATATCCAACAAATATAATTTAAATTAAAGATAAATTAATTATAAATTATATAATATAAATACAATGTCAATCAAATATAATTTTAAAATTTAAAATATTTATAAATAGTCAAGATTAAATAGATTTTTAATTTAAAGTAATTCAACTTAAACAAAATATTAAAATATTATGAAAATAAAATGTTTTGACATAAATATTTTAAATATAAAGCTAAGCCAATGTTATCAAGGTTAATGAGATTTAAATCATCTATTATTTTACTTAAATTCCTACAAAGTATAAACATGAAAAAAACAACATGAATATAAATCATATATATATATATATATATCAGTGATAAATTTAATTTTAAAAAGTTAATATAATTGTTAATGAGAATAGTAATAATAATTTTTAATATTATTATTAATATAATTGTTAATGAAAATAGTAATAATAATTTTCAATGTAATTGTTAATGAAAATAGTAATGAAAAAGGGTTTTTTATACTTGGGTGATTTTATTAATTAAATTAAACCAGGTTCAATTTGATTTAATAATTTTTCAAGATCGGAATGAAACATGTGGAATGAAACCAGAATATTCCTAGTGAAATTTAGCCAAAAAATATAAAACGGACCGGGATTTAAAATAAGATTTGTCTTGTTCTATTTTTTGAATTGGTATGAAATATTTTGATCATTACAAACAAAATAAAACATAATTAACACCCTTGAACCTAGAAAATACCAGGCAACACGTCGTTCAAATTTCTTTTTCAAGAAATTCTAGGACAACATGTCATCTGTCAATTGAATTTTTCTCAAAACAACAGGGGCTTGCTGTGGAGTTTTTTTTTTAAGTGCTGTGGAGTTACCGAGACATGACAGTCTAAATTGATGTATAAGAATTAAAAGTTAATTCGAGTATGTTCCTTGTTATCAAAAAAAAAAAAAAAAAAAAAAAAAAACGCAGCCAATTTATTATTAAATTAAATAATATCGCATGCACCCAGTCAATTCTTTTCTGGATGGAAGGAATATTTAAATGGAAGTTTTAAACACGGCCTTGTTCCTGATACGGGAAGAGTTGAAATTTTAAATTTGCGTGCTCTTTCGCAGCGAGAGAAAAAAAACATGCACGCTATTCCCTCCCTGTGATCCTATTCTTTCATCATCTTACCATCCTTGCCAGCAACTTTTTTACATGAAGAACGCAGCTATAACACACACAAAAGACAAAAAAAAAAAAAAATTAAAATTTTGTGCTTAATTTTTTTAAAATAATTTTTTTAACTTTAAATTAGTTTTTTATGTTTTAATATCAAAAATAATTTTTAAATAATAATAAAATATTATTTTAATATATTTATAAATTTTTTTATAAAATAATAACAGCCGCCACAGTGTCAAGAAGACAATAATAACCTGGACCCATTAGCGACTTGCAAATGAAAGCATCATTGACCATGGGCATGGTAGTCATTTCACCAGGACGGCGTCCCGCACATCTAATTCCGGAGCGGCCATATAATAGTAGGAATTATCGCATTATTTATTTCAAGTAAGTAACTAAGTAAATCATTTTACTCATTAATTAATCTCCAAAAAATTTCCGTTAATTCACCTCTCTCTCAAAAAAAAAAAAAAAAAAAAAAAACAAGAAGAAAAGAAAAGAAAAGAAACGAAACGTCCCTTTTTAAATCCCTCCATTTCAATTTCTCTCTACAGAGTAAAACACGAAAACAACAACCAAACTTTTTAATATCTGCAAGTCTCCAGTGTTTCTCGTAAATTTTAGCAGCAGTGAAATATATTCCAATCCACCATGCTAATCACTATCTTTAACTGACTCTTTGTCTGTATAAGGTAAGCAAACAAAGATCTCCTTTTAATTTTTATCTCTAGTAACTACTCTGTTTAGAATTTTTTCCCCTTTGGTCTAATACTCTGCTGCTCTGTACATTTCTCTTCGATTAGATTAGATTAGATCCCCAGTCCTTTAATTTTAATGTTTTTTTCGTAATTAGTTGATGATTTTAGCTTTTAATCCCATTCATCTCCTTAAAAGACACCGCTGATTGCTTTGGTCTCTTAAGTCATGAAATTCCTTCAAAACTAGTCATGGGTGTTTGTTGATGCACTGCTGGGAGAAAGTGACAACATATTCCTTGTAATCTTTGGTAATTGAAGGTAATCTGGTTTTATTTTGAATGTGTTTTTAATTTTTTCTGTAGAGTTTAGTCGGGTTTTTGTTAGTGAGCAAACAAACTACTCGATATCCAACTTCATCAGGTGTTGACGTAATTAACGTGGCGTTTCTCTAGCTGCTATGGAACTGGAAATTGTTGCCATTTCAGCTTTGTTTTTTTTTTTTTTGGTAATTTTGACATTCTTGAGTTGTAGCTCGTCTAATGACCTTTGGTAGGTGGAAGTGAACCGATAGGGTAACTGACATGCAGATAGGGAGGAGAAATGACGTACATCATCATTTATGTAAATGATTCATTTCATATGCTTAAATTATAGAGTGTTAATGGATTATACTGCTTGTAGTGTCAATGTGTTATTATTATAATTTTATAGGGATTTGTTTGCAGTGGCAATGTCTCTTCTGGCCCCCCTTTTGCTTACCGTGAATCCTCATGCTTGAGTATATCTTAAAATGCTTGTTTTACATTCTGTGAATTAACAGTAGTCTCAGAAACTTAACTATTTATACAATTTGGGTTTCTACAACTGATTATTGCTTCGGTAAATCTAAGATTATCTTTTGAATACGAAACCAGAAGAAGATGAAAAAATCAGGAACAATGAGAAAAAAACATAAAATTATGCCATTATGTGTAATCCTAGTATTTCATGGGAATAGATGATCAAAATGCTCTGTTAAATGAAGAATATTGAAAAGATGGCTACTATTGACTTGTGCTTTGACCAGTCTTCTCACGGCAACAAAAACTTTCCCAGCTTCCTTGCCTTATCTCTATCTCTATTTCCCCACTCTCAAATATCAAAGTCAGCCTTTTCGACGGGTCTGTATTCATCAAACAGGGTTGTGTTCTTGTAATCGATATTGATTGGGTTGCGAGCCACTGCATCATCATGATACATCATATGATGTAGCGCATAGTAAGGAGGCATTGAATAAATTTGGAGCCATGAATCTTTTACAATCAGATTTATGTGTTGGATCTTAGAACATGTTGGTTAAAGGGGTCTTACCCTTTTTAGCGTCTTGACACTTAGATCCACAACTACCTCTTGCAACTGCAATTTTAGAGGCGTGCCACATGTCAAAGCCCATTTTGAATTATAATATCAGACATTTAATAGTCGGAAGACATTTGTAACAATAGCGTTTGGGATATACATATACATCACAATTTCGTTAGAGGTACTAATGAGAGGTTGGGGTTCAACATTTTATGGAAAGCAATATGGCATGCTCTTTGTTAGGCCTTTGGGTTCTTTCTGATGGACTTGAAGTCTGTTTGTCTGTTGGATTCCGGTCTTTATATGATGACCTTTTCATTCATTGACGCACATTGTGCCATACATGTTGTTTTCCATCAATTGTTTGTTAGAGAATAATATAAATTATATCTTGGAGCCTTACCTAACAACTTAAGTTTTTAGGTTGAGATGATTCTTTTACATGGTATTAAAGTCTTGTTGACTAAGTGATCACGAGTTTAAATCCCATCACCCCATTCTAATTAATAAAATTAAACATAAGGTAGTGTGGACTCCTATTTAAGCTTTTGGGTTGAGATGGTTCTTTGATATTATTGTCTTACTCCATAGGAGGTAATCCTTGCCCTCTCATTACCCTGAGCCCAAGTTATTTTTGAGTGATGTTTAATGCTAGATCTCTAGTATGGTGTGAAGAATTATACAATTAAGATACACCTTCGTATCTTGGATGTGTTACACACGCTATTTCAAGATTAGATTTACAATAGAATACAATTATCCATGCTTGCTTGCACAATCAAAGGATACAATGGAGATGGTTACTGTACAGTTCCCAGGAGCTCACTCCCTCCTGGACTGCCTTGGGGCTAGAAGCAGGGGAACTAGGTGTTACAAGCCTCAGTTGTCATAAAGCATGATTATTTTTTTAGGACTTTCCTGTTAAATCTAATCTTTTATTTATCAGCTGTATCTTGCTGTAGACTGTGTTGGTATGTTTTCAATTGTTATGTCTATGTTTATGAAAGATAAATGAACAAGTGCTTCCTTGTTTCTCAGGTTTTACCTAAAATATGGATATCTGGAATCGCTCATCTTCTGGTGGTGCTTCTTCCATTGGCAAGCCACTGTTGGATTTTTCAAATACGGTGATGGAGAAGGCTCATTTTGAACAACAAGGGAGAGTTCGTGTTAATGAGAAAAAAATAGATGTAGACCATAGAGAAATTTACTTTTTGATTATGCATTTTCTATCTTCCGGGCCATTCCATAGGACTTTTAGACAATTTCAGGATGAAGTTTTAGGACATGAGCTTCTACCAAGAAGATATCATGCTTGGTTTTCAAGAAGTGGTGCACATAATGGGAATGATAACAGTGATGGTGTCTCTCTTCCTTTAAGTTATGATAAATTGGTGGAAAGGTACAATAAGGTTCATTTTACTCTTTATTTTCCATCTTTGGTCATATAATTTATAACCTGGTGGGAGAAACTTTATGGTAATGGCTTTCCTCCATTCTCATTTCTATTCGTTTTCCTCTGATGCCATTGATTTATATGCCATGCTAGCCACTTGTATTTCCATACAAATTTTCCTGGTGTACCTCTGTGTTTCACTACTTGTTTCCTGAAGTTGAATGATGGCAACATTGTTGCAGAATAAAATTTGGTTCTAAACTATCAGGAATTGTTTTTGGTTTTGGAAGATAAACTGGCCAATAGAGACCTCTTTCCATAATCTTTTCTTTAAAGTAATGCCATCCAATGTTCTTAACTTCTTGCGTAATTTGGAAATTTAACAATTAATTTGAAATTCCTTTATAAAGTACATCTGATAACTCTTAACCATTGTAATTTTCTGCTGGAGTTCGTCACTGACAAGTTGTAATTTTCTTACACTTTATTGGGATCTGTTCTATTTTTTTTTTTTACCTCGAATGTGATAATGGAGTAACTGCTGTCATTTACATAACTATCAGGTACCCTCATGTTGAGAAGGATCATTTGGTAAAGCTTCTGAAACAATTGCTGCTGAACACAGATTCTATGTTTGGCGAGGCTGGAAGAAATACTCTAAATGCAGCTCATGTTCCTACAATACTGGGATCTGGTTCTTTTTCGCTTCTTGATTGTATGTTCTCCGTCCAGTGCTTTACTGTTTCTTAAGATAAATGTTTCAGATAAATGCCAGCAAAAATACTCTTCCTCCAATGTGATTGTTTCTCAATTGAATTCAACATGTGTCCCACTGAAAATATTGCTTCATGCCTGAAATTTTGGCTGCATTTCAGTTGTCTTTCTTTCTATTGGCCTTTCCCACTTTTCATCCTTCATCTCAACACCTTCCAGTAAATTATTATACTAGTCTGGTCTTTCGAATGAGCCATGCTTTTGTGTAACAATATAGGTCTTAAAGGTTGTAACTAAGATGTAGACTCAGGACATGAGAGCAGCCACTTTATTCCAAGATACAAGTCTCTCATTTGGTTCAGATATAACAAATTTTTATTGTCAGGTCCTGGGAAATTGATTTTTAATTACTTGCCATGCCCTTGATTGTGGCATGGCCTTCATGAGGCCCATGAATCTACCTTGCAATTCCTAGGAAGAAATGGCTTTCATTTGCTAATCAAAAGAACAAATTCTCTTCACATTCATCAAATTTCATAGCTTTTTTGGTTGCACATGCATTCTTAGGTGATAGATACTTAAGCAGAATATGATCTGGATATAAATAACTAACTCCACTTTTCACTATTCTCTCTTCCTTAACGGTACTTTACTATTAGTTTTGGGGCTAGATTTCTCAACAAAAGCAATTTCTTCTTATTGTAGGTTTGGCCTTTATATTTTTGCTATCTGAAATTATTTTATTTACTTAGTTTTTGGAACATTCCCTCTTTTCTGCACGGTTTCTCTTATCAAGGCCCTTTCATTACGTGCTTTCTAAGTTTGGTTATTTGCTATAAATTATGAGTTAGGAATTAGATTTTCAATATCTCTGCCTTGTGACTATTTATTAAGATTTATCCTATTTTCTTTGCTTTTCCTTGATGTTACCTCCTATTATGCAGGTGAGAAGAGTATGCATAAGCAAGCTATGCCCCTGCCAGCAAACCTGCGTTGGCCCCACATGCAGATTGATCAGGTGCATGGGCTGAGTTTAAGGGAACTCGGAGGTGGTTTTGCAAAGCACCATCGTGCTCCATCCATTCGCTATGCTTCTTATGCCATTGCTAAGCCATTGACCATGGTGCAAAAGATGCAAAATACAAAGAAGTTAAGGGGACACCGTACTGCTGTCTATTGTGGTAAGGATTCCTTGCTTTGAATTTGAACACTGACATCTTGCTTTAAATGGGAATTCTCCTTTCTATTTTTAGCAGATGATGCCTGCTTATTAAGTGTTTTTTACAGGATGATATTTAGGATATGGTAGCAGTAATTACCCATGGCATTTGTAGTCTCCCTAGTTGTTTTCTTGGAGAGCAAATGGGAGCCATCATTTTGATTGGTCTCTTAGATTGAAAATTTTGTTCACCGGTCTCATTTAAAAAGGTTCACAATTTTTATTTGAACATATTATTGCATGCGTCACCTTTGTTTTACCAACCAAAAATTCTGTAAATGGTTATATATTGTTTCTTAACCTGCAATTAATGTGATAACTGAATTATGGTGAAATTTACCGAACTTTTTTCGTTCAACAGTTTCTATTTCCTTGCTTTTATGGGTTTCATTGCCTTTTTGTCTATTAACAAGTATAACTATTGCCTGTATCTCTCTAGCAATATTTGATCGCTCAGGAAGGTATGTTATTACTGGTTCGGATGATCGTCTTGTCAAGATTTGGTCAATGGAGACTGCATTTTGCCTGGCCAGCTGCAGAGGACACGAAGTGAGTTCAGATTGCATACGTAATATATGGTGATTGTGAGGGCTTGAAATGCTTTTAAAAATATCTGTCCTATTTATTTTAATTTACTCTTTTGGTTGTATGTACTGAAGGGTGACATTACTGACTTGGCTGTAAGTTCCAACAATGCTTTAGTGGCATCTGCTTCCAATGATTTTGTCATTCGAGTGGTAGGAGTTCTCTACCTCATCTTTTAGCGTTCCAAGTTTCATTCACTCTGATAAATAAACAGTTCCTTTTGGTATAATGCAGTGGCGCTTGCCAGATGGGATGCCCATTTCAGTCTTGCAGGGGCACACTGGAGCTGTTACTGCCATTGCATTTAGTCCCAGGCTTGGCTCTGTGTATCACCTTTTATCGTGAGTCCTTTTTCTAGAGATATTGATAGTAATTAAAAAAATGTTCATATACTCAGTTGATCCTCTGTGATCGTTTTGAGTTTCATGTAAAAATTTCATTTGTATTGGCTAGGGTCACTCTGTAATTTTTTCTGGAGTTCTTCAATGAGATGTTCTGATATGGGGATTTTTTTGCTATTGCCTTCTGGCTGGAGGCATGTATATTTATCTGACTTGGCATTGTTAGTTAATCAGCAAATATGCCTATTTGTAGGTCATCAGATGATGGAACTTGTCGAGTTTGGGATGCTAGATATTCCCATTGTAGTCCACGAATTTATGTTCCAAAGCCTTCAGATGCTCTTACTGGTTAGATGGTTGCCTTTTACATTAGTACTGTATTGTTGATTACAGGCCTGGTAAATGGGAGTTTTTTTGCAGGTAAGAGCAGTGGTACTTTTAGCAATGGACCTTCCTCGAGTAATGGTCCACAGAGCAATCAGATATTGTGTTGTGCTTACAATGCCAATGGAACTGCTTTTGTCACTGGAAGCTCTGATACTTATGCTAGGGTGTGTTTGAATGGCTTTTCTCTTGAAATAACTTCTTAGGTTCATTTTCATCACTATCTTTGTTGGTGTTACTATATGTTTTGTTTGATGTGTTTCAAATAACAAAATATTTCCAGGTTTGGAATGCATGTAAATCTAACACAGATGAGTCAGAACAACCTATACATGAGATGGATGTATTATCTGGCCATGAGAACGATGTCAATTATGTTCAATTCAGGTTAGTTGTTCATTGTTAGCAAATTATTTTATTTTGGGGTGTCTGACCCTTAACCATCTGCTTTCATCTGCAGTGGCTGTGCTGTGGCTCCAAGATCTTCAATGTCTGACACTTTGAAGGAGGATAGTGTTCCGAAATTTAAAACCTCCTGGTCTGTCAATAAATTCCTTTCCATTCTCAGTTATTTAATGTCAATAGTCCATTTCTATAGTTAGTTTGATTTTAAGTAGAATAGAATGAACAATTTACCCTGTACATACTTGGCAAATTTATGGGGTACTTATTGCTTAAATTTCATGATTCTTAGGTTCTGTCATGACAAAATAGTCACCTGCTCCCGTGATGGCAGTGCAATCATATGGAGACCTATATCACGGAGATCACATGTGAGTTCCTTTGAAATAGTTTCCCACTATGGTTTTCAGTGTGTAGTTTGGAGGAGGCATATTATAAATGTTTCCATTTCTATGAACCTTAGGAGAATTATTTGTACCTTCTGCTCTCCAATGTTTGAATTGCTAAGCTTGAAGTTAATGAATTTCATGGAAAGATTTTTTACTTGTCTTTTCTTTTTATTGCCCCAGGGAAAATCTGTACGTTGGACAATGTCTTATCATCTGAAAGTTCCACCTCCTCCACTACCTCCACAACCTCTTCGGGGAGGACCACGCCAAAGAATTCTTCCAACTCCTCGTGGTGTTAATATGATTGTGTGGAGTCTTGATAAGCGCTTTGTCTTAGCAGCTGTTATGGGTAAATTTTACTGTTGCAGTATGGATTGGCCTCTAGCATTTGTTAAGGCGCCCCTTTTTGTGTATTGTTTCTTTGTATTTTGCTATGCTCTGCTTTTGTATGCAATGAAAAGTTAGTGACGCTATTCCATACATACCATATGTTATAGAATCCTGATTGTGTTAAATAACTTCTTGCTTCTCTGTCTTTTATGCTTTCGTTTGGATGCAAAGATTCTTCCCACCTTTACTTTTTTTGTGGACATGGTTTTTAATGTTTATTTCAACATGGATCTTTAGATTAGGTCCTTATAGTGTCTGAAAATTCAAAAATAAGATCAATCAGAGCTTGTGTTTACTCTATGTCGATGTCTTGGCTTAGCCATCTTAAAATGAGGTCTAAGGCTTCAAAACTCCTAAGTTCTTAACTTCTACTTGTCTTGTTGCAAGTCTGCCCAGTCCAGTTGATATAGAGAAATGGCTAATCTGTGCTTATGGATGTTGATCTACAGACAATCAATTTTTTTTATGAATTTTGGATGTGAATATTTTTTAATGCTCTCTTTAAATCTTGTCCTTACCTTCTGGTGGCCCTCAATTATTCCACATGCATGCAGATTGCAGAATATGTGTTTGGAATGCTGCTGATAGTAGCTTAGTGCATTCTTTGACTGGCCATACCGCGTCTGTAAGTGTTTTCTGAACTTTTTGGTCCCCATCATGGATTGACATATTTAATGTGCTTATTTTGACCTCTATTCGAATAAATGAATCATTATGGGTTGATTCCTTCCTTCTTATCTGAAGTCATCCTTCTAGATGTCTTATTTTCCTTTGTCCTTGTTTTTTCTCAATCATTTTAATATGGTCAATCTCCAAAATCTGTGACATTGGGAGGAAACTTATTGACATCCCATCTAATCTTAATTACTTCTAGTATCTTCACAACAAAATCTTGTAATATTGTTTACTAGCTTCAAATCCTTGTTCAATAGATTTTAGCTGAATTTCACAGAATGGCACGAACTCAATTGTTCTGCATATACTTCACATAATCTTAGTTTAGTTGGTCATCTGGGCACTCTATCTGCTCCATCTGATTGTTCAATTGTGATTTTATTTTTTTTCTTATATTGAATCTTTGTTAATTTGATATTTTATTTTTTTAATGTCATTAATTAACTGTTTTTTTATTCATTTTGGCAGTCTTATGTTTTAGATGTTCATCCTTTCAATCCGCGGATAGCTATGAGTGCTGGGTATGATGGTCAAATGATAGTGTGGGATGTAAGTCTCTGGTTCTACAAGTTCCTCATGTTGACTCACTGATATTGTTCCACCAGTTCCTATTTTTTACGTAACTCTGCATGTTATATGATAGATATGGGAGGGCATTCCTATTCGCACATATGAAATTGGTCGTGTCAAGTTGATTGATGGGAAGTTTTCTCCGTAAGTAAGCCATAACATATTTAATAATTAAATTTTACCTTTCTTTTTTGTCCTTCAGGTAATATGTTTCAGATTATGGTAATTAAGTATGAGGAAGTGAGTGGGTTTTGACTTGTTAGGCTATGCCTAAACTTGACCCCTCATCACAGTTATTTGGAAATTATTCTTGAAAGTGATGATTAAATGTCAAATATGACTGGTTGGATTTTTTAATCTTTTCATTTATATTTCAATTATTTATAGTGGGATTGCATCATATGAGCATTGGTCTAAATGATATGCTTTTGGACGGTGTGCTTCATTCCTTTATGAGGTTCTTATGGGTTGGGTAATTTTATATCAGTCAGCTTCCAGGTGTTGCATTTGCCTTGGATTTGAGATATAGTAATGATGTGATATTCTTGTCATGCACACTTTTTTTAAAAAAAAATTGGCTGAATCTTGAGAATTCTTCACACGTGGTGTTTGGTTTGTGGTTTTTCCATTGGTGATTTGACATGTTTTCTTTTTGTGATAGGGATGGGACATCTGTTGTGCTTTCTGATGATGTTGGCCAAATATACTTGCTAAACACAGGCCAGGGTGAGTCTCAAAAGGATGCCAAATATGACCAGGTACACGAAATCTTAATTGTGCAGTTCTTCTCACCTCTCTCCTGCTTCCCTGGGTGAGCCAGAGTTCCCTTTCCTATTAATTAAATAATAATTCTTGTGTTTCTTTACAATGGTTGTTTTGGTTATTTTTCTCATGCAGTTTTTCCTTGGGGATTATAGACCCCTTATCCGTGATGCTGCAGGAAATGTCCTCGATCAGGTTAGCTCCTGCAGCATTCTTTCTTTGTGAAGAATTTTTTACTTTGGCCTATTAGAAAAGTACACTACAGGATGCGGATAATGATTAATATGCGCACCCTAACAACCTGCAAGATTTAAAGTCATCAAAATTGAAGTAGGGACCTTTTCCCCATTCTCGAGGATTTATTTCTGATAGTTTATCATGTTGGCACAGATGAATAGTTTTGGAAAATTGATTTTGTTGACGTGGTCAATTTGGAGTGCTAAGCTTGTTTGTGTCTGGTGTCTTTGACTCTTTTCAGTTGTAATGGGAGATTAGTAGTCAAAGATCTTTCTATCTAGTGTCTTTGACTCTTCTCAATGCTAAATAACTTATTAGTATGAGATCATTTCTGGTGCAGGAGACACAACTGGCTCCGCATCGAAGGAACATTGAAGATCCTCTGTGTGACTCAAGTATGTTTATGGCTCCTCCTTTATGTATGTTAATTTTTTGAAATGTTATTCTGAGACAGCACCTCCCCTAATGTAATTGCTTCTTGGAAACTCCAGGTATGATTCCATACCCAGAACCTTATCAGACCATGTTTCAGCAACGTCGACTAGGTGCACTAGGAGTTGAGTGGCGTCCTTCATCCATCAAATTTGCTGTTGGTCCGGATATTGGTTTAGGCCAGGATTATCAAATGCCTCCATTGGAAGATTTAGAAAGAATGTTTGACCCACTGCCCGAGTTCATGGATGCCATTTACTGGGAACCAGAAAATGAAGTCATAAGTGACAACACTGATTCTGAGTATAATGTTGCAGAGGAATGCACCAGTGAGGAGGAGCAGGGTAGTTTGTGTTTCAGCTCTCCCAGCGATCCCAATTGTAGTACAGGGGACACTGATGCTGAGCACAGTAAAAAGGATAGCATTCGCAGGTCAAGGAGGAGAAAACACAAGACTGAAGTAAGTAGTGGTTTGTCTATATCTCTCTTTTCTTGTTTCTCTATAAATACAAAATACTGAAGTTGTTGGTTTTCAGGCTGAACTAATGACATCTTCTGGGAGGCGATTGAAGAAACGAAACATGGATGAGCATGATGGCTCATTATCTGGAAGTAATGGAGGTAAGAAACTGAAAGGTGTTCAGAAAGTCTCTAAGAGGAAGTCTTCCAAAGCAAAGTCATCAAGACCTCAGCGTGTTGCTGCCCGCAATGCTCGAAACATGCTTTCCAAAATTACTGGAACATCTACAGATGAAGATGATGATGATGATGATTCAGAAGACAATACATCCAACTGTGAGTCAGGGCTTCAAGATTTGACCGTCCAAAACAACAGAGGAGATGGATACTTGCAGAATGCACAAGAAAAATGTATGAAGGAAGATAAACTTGTTTTGGTTGAGGATATGGCCAAGCCTCCTGAACTCCCTGAATCTCAATCAGTTTTGGGAAATAGGAAAAAAATAGTCTTGAAGTTCTCATTACGTGACTCCAAGAAGCCTGTGTCTCCAGAAGAGAGCAGACTTAATGGTGAAAATCATATTGATTTTGTTAACCTATCTTCTGGACCTATTGAAGAAAATAACATCAAGATAAGCTCTGAAGATCCAGGGGCATCTTCTTCGAATGTGTCAGGCTTTGGACTGTCTCAATACCACACTAGAGGTGATCTTACTGGTGCTTCCACAGCTTCAAGCCATGAAATTTGTAACGAGGGAGACAAAAATTGGTCCAGATCTGATAAACACAGTTGTTGTGACCCCGTAGATATAAGTGAAGTTTTTGGTACAAACCATTCTCAGGAGTTGAAAGTGGACCCTCCACCAAAGATAACAAGGTTAAAAATAAAAACAAAAGCAATTTCGAAGGATTCAAGCAGTCCCTCTGAATTGAAATATTCGAGAACAGGTGGTGACTTAACTAGCAATGGAGGTGATGTAATGTCTGAAACTCCCTCTTATCTGGGACAGGATAAAATATCAGGAGTACCAGATAGGGGTGGAGAAGGTTTGGGCAGATCAATTTCTCTGCATGGTGTAAACAAAAGGGAAAAGACACACAAGGCTAGATCTGATTTAAAAGGTTTTGATAGTGTTATAAAAGAAAATTCCTCACCAGCAAATGACCATTGTGATTCTGGAACTGATCTCTCTGAAGATGAAAATGGTGATGCAATACGTAGAACAAGATCCATGAAGATGAAGGCAACCCAGCGGGAACCAAGTGCTCAAAATCATAACCTTGGGGTGAAAATGGGCCATGAATTGGTTGGGATGTCAAAGAATGCTGCAGGTGATGAGTTCCTATCTGAAGAGTGGGTGTCAAGTTCGAAAACAGCAGTTAGACCAAGGTCGGCTAAAAACAAGAGAGGAAAGTATTCTGATAATGATACGAGATTTATTAGAAGAGAATCAAATCAACCCATAAGAAAATTATCATGGTTGAGCTTGTCAAAGCATGAGGATGGATACCGTTATATCCCCCAGTTGGGCGACGAAGTTGTTTATTTGAGACAGGTATTCTCTCTATTTTCTTGATTTATGGCATTTGTGCCTTTGAATCCTGAGTTCTGTGCTTCTCTCGAAGTAAATTCTATTTTAATGAATTATCAATGGTTTTGTTATTCCCAGGGCCACCAAGAGTATATTGATTTATATAGTCTACGAGAAAAAGGTCCATGGAGTTTAATCAAGGGACGCCTAAGTGCAGTGGAAATTTGCAAGGTAGAAGACCTTGATTATGCCATAGTTCCTGGTTCGGGGGATAGCTGCTGTAAAATCACACTTAGATTTGTAGATCCTTCATCTGTTGCTTTTGGCAAAGCATTCAAGCTGACCCTGCCTGAACTGATTGATTTTCCTGATTTTGTTGTTGAAAAAACACGATATGATGCTTCCATCAATAGAGATTGGAATACCAGGGATAGATGTGAGGTGTGGTGGAGGAATGAGAATGGGGAAGGTGGTGAATGGTGGGAAGGGGATATTGTTTCTGTGCAGGCAAAATCTGTTGACTTTCCAGATAGTCCTTGGGAGAGATATGAAGTCATATACACGTCTGATCCAACTTTACACAAACACAGTCCATGGGAATTGCATGATCTTGGCATTCCATGGGAGCACCCCCATATAGATTTTGATATAACAAATAGACTACTATCTTTGTTCAATAAATTAGAGCTATCAGCAAAGAAAAATCAGGTAGAGAAGTTTTCATCTGAAAATCCGTTCTATCTGAATTTTTGAACATGGAAAGTGTTTTCTCATGGTTTTATGGTTCTACTCTAAATCTTGCAGGATTCTTACGGAATTCAAAAATTGAATGAGACTTCTCACAAGTGGGATTTCTTTAACAGGTATATGTTATGAAGCTTCCTCTTTGTTTTGTTATCTGTCACCCCTCTGGCCTAGGAGGGTCATTACTCTATTTATTTTGCAAACAATTTTTTTCTCTCCTGTCGTGATGTACTACTACAAAGAAACCAGCTTGTATTCAGAGTTGTTGAAAAAGGTTCAAATGTAATTAGATATTAGTCTGTGGAAATGTCGCTTCCTGCCATCTACTGGTAGCTACTCAATCAGCCTCTGGAAACAACAGATTATGAAGTTAGTGTGTGCTTTTATGTTCCACGATATAACTTAAAGATTATAATCAACCTTACAATTGATGGGTTGTGCAAATGCAGTGCTACATCCCTTTAGAAAGGATATGCAGTTTATGCAGGCATCTATAGATAATGTAGTGCTCTGTATTCACTTGTCAATACAATTTGCTATTTAGAGCTGCATGTGCTGGTGTGGATGTAGAAATTCTTCAACTGATCTTTGGTTTTGTGGGAGTTTTGCAGATTTTCAGTACCTCTGTGTCCTGAAATTATCCGGTCGAGGTTAGAAAGCAACTATTATCGGAGCTTGGAAGCGGTGAAGCACGACATACAGGTGATGATGAAAAATGCCCAAGATTTTTTTGAGTTAAGCGCTGATCTATCACACAAAATGAAGCGCCTCTCTGAATGGTTTACAAGGAAATTATCAAAGATGTTGGAAGTCCAATAATTTTTCCCTTTATTTTTATAGTTTTTTAAGCTTTCCTTCCTCATCTGTCCAATTTTTGTAAAATGAATCCTACAAACTTTAGGATGCTAGAATGCCCTATGAAAATAGCTGTTGCAATCATTTTTTTGACAGAATGGGAGGGGAAATGGATACGGTGAGAGTTTCCCATAATGTACAGGTCACTATAGCTTCCATGGCATTGCATTTCATAGGAAAAAAACAAAAACAAAAACAAAAAAGAAATGAAAATGATATTTAGTCGGATTCTTGGATGACCTCTTAACGAGTTAACTTGGTCGATTCTGAACGAGTGGCTGGGTTCAATACTGGAATTTGTGTGTGATCAAACCTGAACAGACTTTTTTATCTGGCGGTGCATCAAAGTCATAGAAGAACGTGGTTTAAATATTGTTTGCTAAAAATCTGAATTTTAAATTTTTACTAATATTATGTCTCCTTTAGATTCCATCTATTTTATTCTCACATGACCATAAGATTGACACGTGACATGATTGTCAAATACACACAAACTAGTTGAGTGCTTGCACTTTTCTTTTTAGTGTCGTATACCTTTCTCTTTTTATTTCAAAATTTATAAATCGAGTGTTTTTCTAATTCATTAGTCAGTAGTTGATGTTTCCATCAATTGACATCTTTATACGGGATTAAAATTAAAAAAATAAATAAAATAGTTGTGGATTTTCTTAATGTATCTTGCTGTGGATTTGTATTTAAAACTGTTTTAAGTTTTTTTAAATAATTAATTTTTTAACTTGAGAAAATAAAGGTAAGAGATATATTTAATCATGGAAAAAGTGGAGGAAATTGAATGTGTCTAAAATCTTTTTTTTTAAGGCATGTTAATTTTTTTTTTTTATTTGAATAATTTATATATATATATATATATATATATTATTTTGTTGTTTTAATTTTTTATTTATATTTTTTCGAGTCTTATGAAAATTACAAAGATAGCATTCAATATTATAAATATTAATCAAATTATTTTTTTATATAAAAAAGAAAAAATTACATTTTGCACATAATAGTTTGGTTCCTGTTACAATTACCTGTTCTGATTTGAAAAACTATCATTTACACCCTGGTTAAACATAATTTTTTAAATTTAATAAAATAATTAAATTATCCTTGTATATATTATTTGGTCACTTCCTTCTTACCTTCTCTCCTTTCTTCTCTCTCTCTCTCTCTCTCCATCTCTTCTTTCCCTCTGGACATTAACAATCATTAATCAAAACTCATGCTCAATTTTGGAAAACTCAATCATTATTTCTCCTAATTTTGCCAAAAATTGTCCAAAGTTTGGGACTTTGAAATTAAGTTGGTGTTTTGGTGAATTGGGATTTTGATTTTTACCAAAAATACACTTCTAAATTAGGGACTTTGAAATTCAGCAAGTGAATGGCGCATTCCTAAATTTCCTTGGTTTCAGCGGAACTACTGGTGTTCGGAGAATCAAAGCCCTTGGAAGATTCTGATGGATGCCTTGAGAGGACAACCATGGAGAACATGAATATAGCTATCCCTGCACTCTTGTGCTCTCATCGGTCTAAATCCATTACTTTTATTGCATTGGTATCTGTAGTCTGGCAGGATCATGATGAACAAATACAGAGCTGTTTTCAAGATCATCCCATTTCATTTTGAAGCGTTCTAAATTCTAACACAATCTTGACAACAAGAAAACAAGCGCATGCTTTCCTTTCTCAGGAATTTGGAGCAAGCCCTGACAACATGAATCACACATGCAACCTCTTAGGTACTCTATGAAGTTCCTGGGTGGCTAGATTTGATTTTATAGCATTTGTATTTATGAGAATTATGGAAGTGGTGTCGATTTTATATTGCACATAAAGTGTTTGATTTAGTTTTTTTTGGCCAAGTTGTAATATTAATTTGATAACAAAGTTATAATGTTAATATTGATGATATTATTTTTTATTTTTACGTTATTAAATAAAAATAATGATAATAAGGGTAATTTTTCCTTAAAAAATATGGCTTTTTCTAAAAGTATAAATATTTAAATAAAAATAAAAAATAAAAACAAGTAGCTAGAAACAAACTAAAATGTTCATGAACACTTGGAAAACATGTCATCATGTCATGTGTATCTAGGGTTTATGTTAGCTTAAAGTAGACGGAACTCAACAAAACACTTGATTATAAAATATTTGAAAGTTAATGAACTCGAATAGAAAAAATAAAAGTAGAGATACTCAAATAGAAAAAAATAAAAATTCATAAACGGAAAATGTTACTAAGCCAACTAATTTATCTTCCTTTTCCTTCGTTTCCATGGTAGAACACTAGAACCTCTCTTTTCCTCACAAAATCTTTCTACCTTACTCTAGGGACGAAACCGACATACTTCACATAAGTTGTGGGGCTGAAATTGTCAACCCCCCCCCCCAAAAAAAAAACAAAAAAATAAAAATAAAAATAAAAAAAGGCGTTGCCTTTAATAGCCATCGAGAAATAATTATCAAGCGTCAAACCCTAAAGCCCAGTATTGTATTCCCTGCCTCCTTCCCTTTCTATAATCTATAGTGTAGCGTATCTCTGCTACCACCAGCAGCCGCAGCAGCAATGGCAGGCGGTAAGATAAGAAAAGAGAAGCCATCATCACGGGGGGCACCTTCCTCAAATCACTACCAAGGAGGCATATCCTTCCACAAATCCAAAGGACAGCACATCCTCAAGAACCCTCTACTTGTTGACTCCATAGTCCAAAAATCAGGCATCAAGAGCACCGACGTTGTTCTTGAGATTGGTCCTGGTACTGGAAATCTCACCAAGAAACTTCTCGAAGCTGGCAAAATGGTTGTTGCTATTGAGCTCGACCCTCGCATGGTTCTCGAGCTTCAACGCCGCTTTCAAGGCACCCCTTTCTCTAATCGCTTAAAGGTATCATTATCATTGTTAATTTGGCAAGTTGTTTATCTCTTACGAAAAACTAATCACTCGGCATTCACAGGTGATCCAGGGTGATGTGCTAAAGACAGACCTTCCTTATTTCGATATATGTGTGGCAAATATCCCTTATCAGATATCCTCACCCCTCACATTCAAATTATTGAATCATCAACCTTCCTTCAGGTGTGCCATCATTATGTTTCAGAGAGAATTTGCTATGAGACTTGTTGCTCAGCCTGGTGATACCTTATACTGTCGTCTTTCTGTTAATACCCAACTCTATGCTAGAGTCTCCCATCTTCTCAAAGTCGGGAAGAACAATTTCAGGCCTCCACCCAAGGTGGATTCCTCTGTTGTTCGAATTGAGCCTAGGAAACCTCGTCCCCAGGTGAATCCTAAGGAATGGGATGGATTCATAAGGATTTGTTTCATTCGAAAGAACAAGACACTTGGTTCTATTTTTAGGATAAAAAATGTCCTCTCCATGCTTGAAAAGAACTACAAGACCCTTCAGGCGCTGCAGCAATTGCAAAATGGTTCCTCGGGGAGTACTAATGCTGAGATGGACATTTTGGGACTGGGAGATTCTAAGGAGGATCGCAGCATGGACATGGATGATGGAACGGATGACGAAATGGAGGTGGAAGATGATGATGCAGACGGCGAGGCCTCTGAATTCAAGCAAAAGGTTTTGGCTGTGTTGAAAGAGAGAGATTATTCTGAAAAGAGGTCATCCAAACTCTCGCAAGAGGAGTTCTTACACTTGCTCTCTCAGTTCAATATGGCTGGCATACACTTCTCCTGATTGGAGTTTCAGATGTTACTCTTTTTCATTTGAAGTTTAACCCAATTTTGTTTGCTGTTTGCTTGGCTACAAAAAATCTTATTTATGGTGTTCTTTCAAATGGTTGAGTTTGAGCATTGATTTCAGGATGTAAATAGTCCTCTGTATTATGAGGTTAATTTTTGTCTCACATGCTATGTTCCCCGTATCTTCCCCTATATCCTCTTGTTGAAACACTCCTAATTAACAATTTCAAAAATTTCTTTCTTTTCCGAAGCTTAACTAGCACAAAATTTGCTGCACAGCTTTCAACTTGCGAATTATAGTATCTTATTATGTCAATACTTAATGTAGTATGCTATACTGTTTATTGTTGATGTCAAGGTTTTTATTTGGGAGAAAAACTGAGAGAGCTCGGATTAGACACTGTAGTGCTCAAAAGCAAAGCTTCAAAGGGTAGCAATCCTGCACTCCAAGAAGCTAAGCAAAGTGTCCCTGTAGAGTGTTAGTGAGTGTCTAGATTTATGTTTGATTTGATAATTTGATATCCAGGCCCGTTACAATGGGGGTGATTACTTGTTTTGGAGAGTTCAGGTTCAGGACCTCACCTTGAACATGATGATGATGCCTTCCATTTCCAGGGAGATACGAACCTGACATGACAAATCTAAGAATCGTGGGAAAAAATGATAGTGTAGCGAAGCACGCTGAATGTGGCCTTTTCTCTCTCATACCTGAGTCTCTTAAAAAGAGGAACTCCATTAATGTTATGCTCTTTGAAATCTTGATGAAAACACAGTATATGGAACTTTATTGCGTTAAATAGAGGCTATTTGAAAACGTGGGTAAATTTATGTTTTTAAAAAATTAATTTTTTTTATTAAAAATTAATTATTTTATATGTTCTGAATCGTTTTGATGTGCTGATTTAAATATAATTTTTTTAAAATAAAAAATATATTTTTTTGATATATTTGAATATAAAAAACACTTTAAAAAACAACTATAATTATAATATCAAATAAGCCCTAAATTACATCATCTTTGAAATCTCTTATTTTAATAATGGTTTTTGAACCTCAAACCTACAAGGAAAAGCTAGATCAAAATAATGATAGAACAACGAACTTAGACGGGACAACAGCAGATACTAATGAGAGTACAAGGAACTTAGATAGACCACCTAATCATAGGACAACAGTAGAAACTTGAAAGAATGTTCATAGAAAACGTTCATGACAGGAATCACAAAGGCAGCTAAAGACCAACAGCAACGGAAATCAAAAGAATGTCGAAAACAAAATCCCTTCAAACATCCGCACTCGACCACTGTAATCACACTTGCACCCGCGGTGCTTGCATTATGAGAAACTCACCATAGCTGGCGCACATGATTTTCATCAAATGATTCATATGGGACTTCTCTCGTGGAAATGTTAGAAGAAGCTTTCAGAGAAAGACAGATGCTTTTAATTATTTTTTTGATAATTTCCTAAAGGAAACTTCCTTTCCTAGGGGCAAATCAGATTCAATATTGTTAAGAGAAATCCCAGAAGTCTTGAGTAATGACAAGGGAGGGCAATAAGAATAACACCATTGGCTTAGTAACTCAAGAATGAAGAGTAAAAAATAACTACACTAGAATTATTACTCCAAATCAAAGCATGGAGGCAAGGCTGGTGAAGGCCTGAAATAAAATCGTCAAAAACACTGGCATCTGATCACACCAGACATTAGAGTCAACAATTTCAGACGAAAGCGCTCAATCAAACAAAGCATTGACCCTTAATTATACCAGAAAGCATGCGGATCAAGTGAAATGTTGTCAAGCCCTAAACAAAACAGAGTAGGCCAGCTGATGATCTCCGAGTTTAGCATCATGAAGCACCTCTAGGAACAGCAACTAAATATATCGCTAGTAAAAATATCAAACTCACCACTGAATATCTCAATGCTGCATAAAGGACTCAATCCAAAATATCTCATCCAGGCAAGCCAGTGAGTATACTTTGCAGAAGTAATTAAGCATAGTTCAGGAAATGAGGTCCTCTGTTTAACGGTACAACTAATAATAATTAGACCACACAAAACCACTAACCAGCAGTTGCTACATGAGCATGCTGGTTCAAATTTACCCCGCTGATTCCTTTGTAAGAACCACAGCAATAATTTATCAGATCCAATACTTGATCCTTATCAAGCAAACCAAGTAACGTCACAAATCAATCCTAGAGATCAATCGAAATTAATATCAAAACAAGAGGGTAACGGAATTTGCATTCAACACCAAACGCCCAACTCAAATTTTGAAGCACTTCTGGAGCAAATTAGAACTGCTTAAAACAAAGTTTATTGGAAAAGTAACAGCCTTGGCCTGTCGGTATATGTCTTTGTTACTCTGTTCAGCCTAAAATTAAATTCCACAAAGTTGTCAGATCAACAAACGAATCTCAGTTAAAAGGTAAGGCAAAAAAATGTCATAAATATTAGTTCGGCTAGCCCTAAAAATATAGTCTTCTCTTAATTTTACCTCTGGTGAATCAAATGTCATAACGAGTGTGGTGAATCAAATGTCATAACGAGTGTGATAGAACCTTGGACTCCAATGCTAGCTGGCCAGCCCTAAAAATTTGTACTTTAAGTTATAACATCATAGCAGTATGACCTTCCACAACCGGTCATCTGAAACAATTCAATTAATTGCCTCAGAAATTTTAGATCATATAATTCATTAGTGATTATAGCTGTGGCCTCAATCTTGAAAACTAACTTCTGCAGCAAAATGGTACATGGTTCAGATGTTCAGGAGGATTTCACTAAACATTCACCCATACCTATCAGTTGAGAATTTTTGTCGGTTCATGTTTTTAATCAAATCTACACAATCTCTTTTGACGCCAAGAGTACGGATAATTTGTTCCCGCTGGGTTGTGCTAGTCTAGCACGCCTGTATAAGTGAGGATTTGATCACTTAAAGACTACAAGACAGGCCTTATCAGTGTTCCTAGGCTTTGTTTTGCACCGATAGTGGATTTATTCATTGCAGGACACTGTAAGCCAGAGAAGAAAGTGGTAGAGCCATCGACATATAAAGAAGCGTCACAAAGTGTAGAGTAGCAGAAGGCTATGGAGAGACTTCAGATCTAGTAACGTGTTGAAAGAATTCAATACTTTAGCATAGAGAACTTTGACTTACTTACTCGACCAGCCAGAGGAAGAGGCACACGAGATAGGCGTCTGCCTTCATGGTGTTCCTCGGCTTAGTCGAACACTGAAAGTCATATTCTGCTCAACCGTGCTCTTTTATCCAGTTCTCAGTATTTTCACTGCAAGTGTTTGAGCTAGAATGGTATTGCAAATTCAGCATTTGTTCTAGTGGGTACTAAACAACCAAAGTTATCATCACATATTGTTTCGGCGAGAAGCGAGAGAAGGCGATCGATGACTAAGAAATATCAAGCAGCATAACTACCTATTCTTAATACTTGGAATATTTTGTCCAGGATAACGAGAATCATACAAAAGAAGCTTAACTTCCATGTTTTCAACTTCGAGCAAAGAAAAAAGGAAATATCAAGTTAGTTTTGATTTCTTCGTTTTAACTTGAGGCTTCTCAAGGACTTCATCTTCTGAAGAGCTTTCAGCTAGTTCATCAGGGACATCATGAGGAACATTATGTTTAGTGATGAATTCCTTCAAAATGCTCATGCTCTGCTCTTTCATGGAAACCAATTGATTAGAAATAGTATTACCATTGCATGAATTGACGGCATACAATTCTGACCCAAGTTTAAGCGTTGCTTTAACACGAAGCCCTTGATTAATGCTGTCAGCAGCTTGTCCCGCCATTGTCTCCTTCGCAAACACTGCATTTTAACCGGTTGATTCAACATGAGATTTTCGCCAGTGGTACTATACATATAATTGTAACAACCCTACAACCCTACACTTCCCTTTGAGTTTCTGTGCATTGACTTGAATCGAATTAAAACCTATAATATAATTCATTGTACAAGCAATGCTAAAATGGAGAAATCGTAGCAGTAACGCATAATATGATTTAAGCCTTGAAAAAATGGGTCACTAAGCATTTCAAATCATCAACATATCATGCATTAAGAAAAAAGAACGATAACAGTTTTTTAACGTTGACAGAAAGGCATGATACAGACCCAAGAGGTCATCGATCTGTATAACATGAAAATAAACAATTCAGGCGACTGCTGCAGTGACTTCAAGTAAAGGGTTACTTCACTTCTTTTTTGTTACGGAAAAGTAAGCAAAATTGTTTATATTTACGTAATTCAATTACAGAAAAAATAAACTGGTTAATGGAATAAAAAAAATCAGAAATTCACTGGGTTTTGCAATACAGTTTAATCCATGTAAGGTAATAAATACCAAAGATTTAAAAAAAATCAGAAAAAAGGAAAAAATAATTAGATAAAGTAGCAGTGCAGGAAAAAAAAAATACTCAGAAGGGTTTTTTCAGCAGTTGATGAGTTGGAGGAGGAGGAGTTTAAACTCAACTCAGCAGAAAAATCAAAGTGAAAGCCATTCTACTGGGTGGTATTAAACACAAAACAAAAGGCTTAAATCCCAAACATAATAATAAGAAGTGGCAGCAGGAGGAGGAGGAGGAACTGACCTTGACCTTCCTAGTTAGCACAAGCAATGAAGACAGAACAGGAGGCGGCAGCGGAGATTACGCAAGGGTTTTTTCCCTTTCCTCCTCTCCTCTTTATCTTACTTGCCGCACCATAATTACAGTTCTGCCCTCAGCATATTTAAAAAGAATTTTGAAATTTCCCCTATTCATTAATTAATTGCCCGACTTGACCATTGATTTTATTACCCTTGCTTTCCTTCCTTGTTTTACTTGCAGGTTGGTTGTTACTCTGTAGTGCTTTTGGGTTGTCTTCTCCTTCTCCCTCCCTATGTGGGTTTCCAAAAGCAACTTATTTATTTATGTCGGATATCCCTGTACTTCTCCTCCCTCGACTGCCTCACACTGTTGATTTATTTGGTTAGGCTTTCTTTACCACTATTGATTTTTTTTTTTGTGGGCTTATATAATACTTACTATTTTTTATTGCCATATTTCCTTGAGCTATGAATTCGTTTATGCAATTTGCAAGTTTGATTGTTGGGATTGAGATAATGGACAAGTGAATGAATACTATAAAAAAGATGCTGCTAAACCTGAAGATTGATTTTTTTTTACCCTCTCACTTGAGTTATTGATTTCATAAATTATTTTATTGCATCTTTATATATGAATTTTGAGTTGTAGATATTCAACATTGATCAAAGCTGCCACCCTTCATACATTGTTCCAGCAATATTTCTGCTAAAAAAATTTAGTCTTTTTGAAGCCCCTTGCTGGCTTTTCAAGGTCCGACTCCTACCTAAGTCAGCTGGGATTGGTGTTTTTATGTTGCTAAGACTCAGTGATAAAACTTGTTCTTGGTTCACCTTTTCAGGTAATTGGTAAATACAAAATGATACGGTGCTGCTTGCACTCCAATTGGCATTCAAGTTTCAAAGGCCAACTCTACTCCAACACAAAGTTAATCCCCCTCTATCAGAGACAAGGGCGTGGAGGAGGAGGAGGACAATGTAGCAGAGAGCAAGTGTGCCTCCCGGGTTGTAGCTCTCTGCCCTTCTCTCATTCGTATTGTTCTTCTCGTGATCGTAGAGTTAGTCATACTCACGGTCAAATCCCATTTGTTTGGCCATACTCCTCTGCACCAAGAACAATTTTACAAGAAAAACTCTCCCTAATTCTAAACTCAACAGCTAGTAATAAATCCAAAACTTCTTTACTGCCCAGTTTTACTATACAGGGAAAAGTTTCAGAGCTAACTGTTAGGTGGTTTTCTAGCTCCAGCAATGATGATACAGATTCCGAAGCTGAAAATGAGGAGAATGATGAGAGTGATAATTGTGAAAGAGAAAACAAAGGTGCTATTGTCAAATCAACTGCAGATCCTGCTGAGGTTCATAAGGTATGCAAGGTGATTGATGAGTTGTTTGCATTGGACCACAACATGGAGGCAGTTCTTGATGAATGTGGGATCAATTTATCACATGACCTGGTCATAGAGGTGTTGGAAAGATTCTGTCATGCTAGAAAACCGGCTTTCCGATTCTTCTGTTGGGCAGCGGAGAAGCCAGGTTTTGTCCATGATTCAAGGACTTACCATTCGATGATGATCATACTTGCTAAGGCTAGACAGTTTGAGACTATGATGTCAATGCTTGAAGAGATGGGTGAAAAAAGGCTTTTGACGTTGGACACATTTTCCATTGCAATGAGAGCTTTTGCTGCTGCAAAGGAGAGGAAAAAGGCTGTTGGTATTTTTGAGTTAATGAAGAATCACAAATATAGAGTGGGTGTTGAGACCATTAATGCTCTGCTTGATAGTCTTGGGAGGGCCAAGCTTGGGAAAGAAGCTCAGGCACTATTTGGGAAGTTGGAAGGCAGGTTTACGCCAAATTTGAGGACATATACTGTATTGCTTAATGGATGGTGCAGGGTGAAGAATTTAATGGAGGCAGGGAGGATTTGGAACGAGATGCTTGATGAGGGTTTTAAGCCTGATATTGTCACCCATAATATTATGCTTGAAGGGTTGTTAAGGAGTAAAAAGAGGTCTGATGCAATCAAGTTCTTTGAGGTCATGAAAGCCAAGGGCCCATCACCTGATGTTCGGAGCTATACAATTTTGATCCGGGATCTATGCAAACAAACTAAGATGAAAGAGGCAGTTGGATATTTTTATGAGATGGTTGATTCCGGTTGTCATCCTGATGCTGCAGTTTACACATGTTTGATGACAGGGTATGGGAATCATAAGAGGATGGACATGGTTTATGAATTGTTGAAGGAGATGAAAGAAAAGGGCTGTCCACCTGATGGGAAAACTTATAATGCCCTTATCAAGTTGATGACCAGCCAGAGAATGCCAGATGATGCAGTGAGGATATACAAGAAGATGATTCAAAATGGAATTGAACCTTCAATCCACTCTTACAATATGATAATGAAATCTTACTTTCAAATAAGAAACTATGAAATGGGTCATGCCGTTTGGGATGAAATGAGTAAGAAAGGCTTTTGCCCTGATGATAACTCCTATACTGTTTTCATTGGAGGGCTTATAAGTCAGGGTAGATCTGAAGAGGCATGCAAATATTTGGAGGAGATGATAGAAAAGGGAATGAAAGCTCCTCAACTAGACTACAACAAATTTGCAGCAGATTTCTCCCGAGCTGGGAAGCCTGATATACTTGAGGAGTTAGCTCAAAAAATGAAGTTCTCTGGCAAGTTCGAAGTCTCTAATGTGTTTGCCAGGTGGGCTGAGATGATGAAGAAGAGAGTTAAGAGAAGAGAACCTGGTGATAGAAAGTGTACTCAACTTGCCCAAGGCCAACGGTACTCTCGTTATGAGATGGCAGATGGATGATGGTTGGCGAAAATCATTTCTTCCTGTTCTTTACTGATGAGTATTTTTTTAATGATTGCCCATTACCAATGGAACTGGTTTGTGTTGTATATTTTTGTATTCATTACGTCCCACATTTCTTGTTTTAATTCTTATTTTAGTTATTTTCAAGAGATATGTGACTTGTCTTTAATGCAATATAAATTGGGCCAGTTTTTATTGGTACTGCACTTTCCTTCTCTATGATTTTTCTTCTATTAAGCATTAGATCTCTTCTTTCATGTAGCGAATAAAACTATTGTGTTTCTCTGCCATTTTCTAGCGTTGTTGCGGAGGTTTGCATTGATTTAATTAAAGGTAAAACAAATCATTTAAGTGAATTTCCTGGATCACTTTTGAAAGAAAGTAGAGGCTGCATGGGTTAAATTCATGGCTGACGTGGGTATGGGTGAATGTTTAGTGAAATCCTCCTGAACATCTGAACCATGTACCATTTTGCTGCAGAAGTTAGTTTTCAAGATTGAGGCCACAGCTATAATCACTAATGAATCATATGATCTAAAATTTCTGAGGCAATTAATTGAATTGTTTCAGATGACTGGTTGTGGAAGGTCATACTGCTATGATGTTATAACTTAAAGTACAAATTTTTAGGGCTGGCCAGCTAGCATTGGAGTCCAAGGTTCTATCACACTCGTTATGACATTTGATTCACCAGAGGTAAAATTTACCCTCAGAGGTAGAAATGTTTAAGAGGTTGAATCTAGTTTGGCTAGACACCTGAAGGAACAACAGAAATTACTAGGGGACACATCAGTAAGATCCTCTCCAGAAATATTAGTCTTCTCTAAATTTGTTTTAGTAAATAACATTTTCTCTCATTACATGACCTATTTTACAGATTACTTATGTCACAGTTGGAAAAGAGGCATACCTGTTAGAAGTTCCTGAACATCTGCGTAGTAGTATTCCTCAAGATTATGAGCTGCGTTCATCCAAAAAGGTAAGTGATGCATATTGAATGTTTGGTTTATGACACTTTCTTGAAAAAAGAGCAAGTGTTTGGCCAATTAATCAATGTGATAGGTGTAACATCATCTAATTTGTTGATTCTATAGTTAAAAACATTTGAAAAGTTATCACCAGTCATGTGGTGATGCAAATACTGTTGTGGTAGAATGCATTAACAAACATTGTGAACACATATGCAAACATAAGCAAATGAATTGTGTTTCTTGCTTTTTTAGCTTCCTTAAGAATGTGCTTGTCATTGTGCCATGGAATTGCAACAAAAGAACTTGGAATTTAAGTCGTTTATACTGCTGTTGCCTAATTTTTATCATGGTCATGTGAAATATTTAAAGAAAAGGCCTTGTAAACATGGTTTATAATATAAATAGATAGGGTCAGTATCAGCTAGCATGCCCATAAAAGCTGGCAGGTTCCAAATATGTGATTAGGTGTCAAAGAGTGTGAATGAGAATGATGGTGTATGCATGTATAATAACGACCTGATTTTACATTTATTTATTACAAACTACAATCTATGTTAACTGAGTCCCTTTTTTGTCGGACAAGGAAACATTGTGGCTGGGATCTTAACTTTGGCTATAGCAAATAGCTTACTGGTCTTAGGAAATTTGGTTTTCCTTGTAGCTATCTTGTTTAAATTCTTGTTCTACATGCTGCCTGGGACATGCAGGGCTTCTGCAGGTACTGGACTCCAAGTATAAAGAAGTTCTTAGGAGAGCTCTCACAGGTTGAATCTGAAAAGGAGTCGGCATTGAAGAGCATTTTGCAGAGGTTAATTGTGCGTTTTTGTAAGTACCATGACAAGTGGAGACAGTTAGTTTCTGCAACTGCAGGTTTGTTCACCAACTTTATTCACGTAGAATAGGATCTTGATTATGAATATGCATCTCTCTCTACACTACAGCATGTCTGTAGAAAGCTAACAAGAGCAAATTGTATTTCAAGTAGAATCCAAATTTTCCCTCTTTCAAACACGCAGATGCTCCCACTCCTTTGTGAGATGAAACTATTGTCACGGTATGATTTCACTTCGTTTTTCTTTACTGAAACTAGTCACACATGATGCAGAATTGGATGTTTTGATCAGTCTGGCAATTGCAAGTGACTATTATAAAGGACCTGCATGTCGCCCAACCATCATAGGTTCATCATTGTCAAGTGAAGTACCATGCCTTTCTGCAAAGCAATTAGGACACCCTGTTCTTAGGAGCGACTCTTTGGGAAAGGGTGCATTAGTCCCAAATGACATTAGTATTGGGGGTTCTGGTTGTGCCGGCTTTATCCTTCTCACTGGTCCTAACATGGGTGGAAAATCTACTCTTCTTCGGCAATTTTGTTTGGCTGTGATTCTGGCCCAGGTAAATTATCTATCCTTCAAAATATATGTTTTGCCTGGTAACCATCCACATTCTCCATCAAGAACTGAAATAAGAATAGGCCAAAAACAAGACTCTAGGAGAACCAATTAGAAATTAAATAAACCAAACAGCAAATGGTGACCAGAGGCATTCACGATTAGAGAAAAATAAAGCCATGATGCAAAATCATCTACCCTTTCAACTCCCGCGCTAAACTATCACAAACTGCATTGCTTTCATGGGGAGTATTGTTATCTTACTTAAGATATTCTTACTGAAAAATCTCAACCATTGGATTTATAAGGTCCACTCATTCAATGCATGAAATTTTGAGAATTGCTTTTGAAAAGGATATACGGTAAGGTTAGCATTACTTCTAGGATAAATTAGTACAAGGACTCATTTTACATGCATGCATGCATTATTCTAATGAGTAGAAGCAATACAAAATTACAATGTAGATACATTAAAGGGATTAAAGATGCATTCTTTTTCGTTGAATGTTTCTGATGGTCTCCTCTAGCTGTCCCATATTGATTTTTTTATTCACTCGGCCATCTGTCCCAGCCTCCTCCATCTTCTTACCTTCGCCTCCTGAGTTATCTGCTGAGAATGCTAAGATAGGGATATGAACTCCATAAAACTTCTCCTCTTTTCTTATCTGTCTTGTTGCTTCACACCCGTCCATTTTTGGCATCTGTTGAACACAAGATATTATAACATGGTTAGCGTAAACTTTATCATAAGATAAAAATTATTTGCATGAACCAAATTTAAGTGGCAACATGTTTCCCCATGATCTTCCATCCAGTATATTAGTTGCAAGAACTAATAAATCATTTAGCTGTCAAAACTCACCTCCATAGCCTTCTCCCCTCTTTATCCTCAAATAAAAGCAAACTGACAGTATAATGTTGGGGGGAAACACGAGGAAGGTTAGACAGCATACTGTTTTATTTCGTGAGATTTGCAGGAAATTTCTTGTCAACCAACTAATTACTAGCCTGTTTTAAGTTTAATGTTGGGTGCTCACATTGTTGTTTGTTTTAAGAAAACAAAAGATAAGTAGGCATTTTAGGAACGAAAACAATTGATAACAACATGAAAGGAATGAGATTCATATTCTTTACCTCGCAGTCCATTAATATGTAGTCATAAGGAAGCACAATAGAGTGGCTATGTTCCCTTTGGTTGTGCAGACCTATGCGAACTAGTTGCAAAGCTTCCTCTCCATTTTCACAAACCTCAACAGTTGCACCATGCCCTTTAAGAATATGCCTGGTTACTCTGCGGGATATTTCATTATCATCAGCGACTAAGAATTTCAACCCGCTTAAGGATTTGTCTTTGCTTGGATTACCACATACTTCTTGGATCTCTGATGATCTAACTGGGAGCCTTTCAATTGGAGACTGTCTTGATTTGGATCTAACATGAGAATTATCTGGATCGTCCAACAAAGGATTCTTCCTGTTTTTTTCATTTTTTGAGCTGCCTTCTGCTTGTGAGTCCACTTGTTGAAATGAGTTTTCACAAGTTGATGGAACCTTTGACTTTGTTCTTTGTGAATGCGTTGATGAAGATGAACCGGGATCTTTAAGAGCATTTGTTGCTTGGATTGTACTTCCTATCTTTGATCTCGAAATAAGTCCATGACCCCCGAATTCAGGTAGAAGTCGTATCACTTGATACAAGCGGGAACCATGAAATGGTTTCAACAAAATGTCATCCCTTGGATCGATCAAGTCCTGTTCAAAGCTTCTCAAATTGATACTTCGTGAAGTTGGTTTATCCAGCCAAACAACCTTGCAGCAACTGCTATGAAGGTCTCTTTTAAATTCAGCAACGACTCTACAAAGTTCCTGAAATGGTCCAGCACCAGCATCAATCACAAGCAATACAAAGCCTGGTGCACCTCTAAGATTACCACTTCTACTTGCGGATGGTTTTTGATCTATCCCGTCCATGTAACTTAAAGGCACGTCCTTCATTGATCTAGATTTAAAATGGTCACTTCTTGAGCCCAAATCAGATTTTCCTGAAGAACTATGTGGAGAAACATTATGCCTGGCTTTTATTCTCTTTAGAGTAGAGTGAAGATGCTCCCATTCCTTCACAGATGATACTTTTATCCCCAAACGCTCTATGTATTTCTGTGAACTTCTTAGCCGCTCTTCATTTTGAATCAAGAGAACAACATGGGATCCTTCAATCTTGGGACTAGAACCAAGTATAGACAGCCTAGGACTAGGGGTGCGAATCACTAGGCCTGGAGAAGGAGTTCGAATGGTCAGCTCCGAATAGTTATGTTCACCATCGGGCATTGAATCCCCTTCAATCTCAACTTCAGCATTTTTGTTATCTGTTGAAGGTATCTCGCATATGTCAAGGAAAACATTGAACTTGAAGCAAGTTCCCTTCTCGCTATTCTCTTTATTCACGATTCCTATTTCTCCTCCCATTAGACGCACCTGGTGAAAATTATTTAACAAAGGTTCATCGAAGAAATATAATCAAAAGCGTAAACAAGGAAAAAGTTTTGAGGATTTAAACAATCTTTGGTACTTAATGTGCTATAAAAAACTACTAGTTAATTTGTGCAAAAGTTGAGTACGTACCAAAGATTGAACGATGCCAAGTCCTAAGCCAGTTCCTCCTTGTCCAAGAGCTGTTTCTTTGACTTGAACAAAATTCTCAAACACTGATTTTTGCTTTTCTCTTGGAATTCCTTTACCTGTATCAGTCACCTCAAATACAAATTCCATAGAGCTTTGTTTTGGCTTCACTTCATTAAATTCTTTTTTGTTCTTGGAAAAAAGGCATGAAAAACATCTCCACAAACCATTCTGATTGGAAGCGATTATCTTGTTCTCTAAACTGGGTTTTTGAGTCCATGCTCGAACTGATACGTGCCCCTCAAATGTAAACTTAACAGCATTGCTAAGTAAATTGCACAGGACTTGCTTTAGTTTTCCCCTGTCGCCTTTCACTCGACAATGTTTGAGAATGGAACCATCATAGGGGTCCAGCACCACATCTACACCCTTTTTCATGCCCACAGGATGATACAAATCAACTGCATCTTCAAGAAGCTTGGCTAAATCAAATTCTTCTTCTTCAAGTTGCATTTTGCCGGCTTCAATTTTGCTGGTATCAAGAATAGAATTCAACAAACCTGTACAGGTAAGCAATTTAAATTATTAAAGAGAAGATTCTATATAAAAAGCTATAATTCTAATGTGCTAAAAAGATTAGTCCATATATAAGCTTACCTACTAGGTCCTTTGTGCAACCATCCATTTGTCGTAAATTTGTATCTAACTCGGAACCTGCACGCACTTCTGCATAGCATATCTCTATCAAACCAGTAATGCCTGCTAAAGCCGCTCGAATGTCATGGCTAGCAGTAGCAAATGCAAGACTCTTATTCATACTCTTTCGTTCTGCTTGTTGCGTTGCTTCCATTTGCTTTATTAGTGCTGAACACAAGTGCATTTGCCGTCTTGCAGACCTAACCACTAGCAATATGAAACTAACAATCGAAACGAAAATCGCAACAATCATTATTATGAATAGAATGAGGGATATTTTGATGCTCCTGTTAACACTGCTCGCTAGTCCATTGTATGGGAAAGCCAATGCATATACCTGCAATCCAAATTCCCATAAATTGTATGAATTCAGAAAGCAGTTATCAATAAATTTCAAATTAATCTATGAGACAATCTTGCATGAATGATTTTAAGGGACAACCACATATGAAAGGCTTGAATTTTATGAGCTCTAAATGAAAACACAGCAGTATACCACAAAAAAGTATGGTGGAAAGTGACCAGAAAGTAACTCGTGACTAAAAACTTGTTTTTCAAGAATGATACATACCGATTGCACTCCCACGATTTCAACCCGGGAGCAGAAAACTCTGTACTTTGCTTCCCCAAGGTACAACACTGAATCTTCTAGTTTACCATTGTTCGGCATGCATGAAACATTTCCGACGTGATCAATTTGATCACCATTCAGTTTTGTCATGTGTAGAGAAACTGAGTTTTCCTTTATCACAGTTTGAGTGTTAGGCAGTCCTCCTACAAGAACTTTGCCGGATTGGGTAGCCAAGTACAAGCTCCCACCATAAAGTTCTACATTGTTGAAGAAACTAGTTAATGCTTTAGCCGAAAACCCTAAAGAGAGGGCTCCTTGTCCATGTAAACTAACTGTGTTAAGGAATAGAGGATCTTGAGCACCGTTCCATCCTCTCTCGAATGATGCATACCCTTGACTACTATTTAATGCTTGCTCAATCCAACTTGCATTAGTCGTAATGAAAGGAAGGGATTTAACTGCATCTCCATATACTCTTCCTGTGTCTGAATCTACAGGTTGTCTATACCAAGAAAAGTTCCTCACATTTGAAGCTGTAGAGTTAGAGTACATAGCAAACGTTTGGTTGCCTTCATAATAGTATGAGAAGAAAAGACCTCCCAATCCAATATATGAAATCTGCGATATGAAAGGAATTATTGAAAATGCTTGAAACAACGAGGGAGCTACCTGCAGACAAAAGGAGAAGAAAAAAAACTTAACTTAGCCCTCTTAATAGTAAATTACCCCTCTTTGTAACATATTATTATTACAAATACTAGTAACTTCTAAAGTATATTAATTGAGTATGGACACAAACCTTATTCTCAACATCATATGATGAGAGTTTGCTTCCATTGATGGAGGAACTCATAACTCTTGCTAAATTTATTGCAGATGAGTTTATGGGGTGCAAATATTTAGCTATGTTCTCAATTTCAGACAACAATCCAGATTGAACAAAATAGGCGTTGAAATCCATGTGCTTCTTCATCTGTTTGATCATATTATACCACCATGGTACCACTACACAAGGGAGTAGCAAAACTCCAATTGCCTGCATTTAAGTTTGTACAAACCTTGAGTGCAATTCCAAATGCAGTGGAATAAAAGAAAAGAAATATAATAATTGTTAAAGAAATATTAGATGAAAACCCACTTTATAATAGGTGATTATCATCGGAGAAATTAAATATTTTCATCAGTATATTTCAGGCATGCAGTAATAAGCTACGTTGAAAATCAAACAACTAGTAAAAGAATTTTGCATGCAAGTACGTAGTTTTATTAAAATGAACGAGTGCAGTACCAGAATGATGAAGATGAGAACAGGCCTTGACGCTATCAATGAGCTGAGCTTCATTGGATTTAATTTGTAGATGTAATCAAACAAGGCCGAAATGAACTCTCTGCATCCATGAAAACCATAGAGAATCAAATCAATAATATTGCCACTTGATTAGGTTGAATATCGTTATTCATAATTAGAAGAATACGTATCTTTTTCATAAATGACTGTATGTAAGAGGATTTAAATCATATCTGGTTGATATTCAAATTAATATACATGGTAATTAACGTTTCTAGTTTCTACTTCCTTTCTTATCAAATCATTTTGCTTCTAAATCCTCCTTTTTGACGAAGAAAAAAACAGGGAAAAATATTGGGGTGATAAAATGATTGTTTTTTATTATTAAAAGTATTAAAATAAAATAATATTTTTAAAATAATTTAAAAATTATATATTGTTTTAAAAAAATATTTTTAAAACACAAAAATAAATATAATATTTACTAATGATGCTGTGATGTTAATGAAGTATTTTTCTTTTTTTCCTTCGACAGAGAAGGGGATTGTTATTACTTATTTTAGAGACTCTTGCCTAATATAAATCATGTTTTGTGATTTGAATATTAAATGAAATGAAATTTTAGATTTCACAACTCCACGACGTCCGCTGTATAACCCTTCTATCGTCGGATTATTAGAGGTGATTGAGATTTATCTTCTTTCCCTTGTTTTGGTAAAATGAGTATTTTAGCAATAATTACATATACTATAACAACGTATATACGAACATGTTCATAGGTTTATGTACTCGGCTTTATTGATGAGATTGTTAACGAGAAAATAGACCGTCTGCCACATCAGTAATTATGTCAACGTAAATTATTAATATATAATTTTATGGTATATCTAAATTAGGGTGATTAAAACTGATATGTCAATTTGATAGCTTGTGCCTAAGAGATGTTTGAAAGTTGAGTAATAACCTTTTTCAAAATGAGTATTTGATTAAAACTGATATGTGAATTTGATATCTAAATTAGGGTGATTAAACCAGATGCAAGTGTAATTCCAGTGGTCGAATACGGATGTTTGAAGAGGGATTTTGTTTTTGATGTCGTTTTTATTTTTGTTGCTGGTGGTTTTTTGCTGCCTTTGTGATTCCTGTTATGGACGTTTTCCGTGAACATAACCTTTTTCAAGTTTTTTTGTTTTAAAATATATTAATATAATATTATTTTTTATTTAAAAAAATTATTTTTGATATCAATACATCAAAATGATATGAAAATATCAAAAAAAAATTAAAATAAAAATTAAAAATTAAAGTTTTTCAAAAAATATTTAGTTGATGAGCATCATCGCATTGCAAAGAGATTATAGTTCAATCAATGATATATACGTGTATTCTTCTTCTTTTTCAAAACACAATTGTATCAAAATCTCTCAATTCTCACCCAAAAAAAAAAAAAAAAACTTTCTCTCATATTAACTATCAATGCAACAAGTCGTGTAGGTTAAAGAAATTCTCTCATATATATATATATCCACAAACACTTTTATTATAATCTGGCATGGCAGTGAAGATTTAAAAATCATATCAAATTTACACACATATTGTACTGATAATTAAAGAAATTCAAGTGATTAATAACAAACATGCATGTTTTTAATTAAGACAAAAAACTGGTACATGCTTGAATATTATTTTTTTTTTAATCTTTTCTTTCTCATTCTACTGCTCCAAACAAAAAAAAAAGGAAAACCACGTTTTTTTATTTATTCTTAACCCTATAGGAATAAAACTCTCTAGAAATATACTTTGTGTATTCTTTTAGGAATTATTTTGAATATTATTCTTAAAAACTAATGAAAAAAATCTTTGAATAATATTTTTCTCCATGTAAATATTATACATAAACATGTTTTTCTAAAGTAAGAAATCATCAATAAAAATAATTAAAGAAGAATATCCACATACTTCAAATAGTGTTATAAAATATCAACTATCCTTAATTTCCAGTCTTCTACGAACATATATAGACGATTCAGTCGTTAAATATTTTTTTTTTATATGATACAGAGGGACATAGAAGATCGACTACGCACTCCACACGCAGACGGAAAAACACAAGGAAAAAAAAACGTAGAGAAAGATATTAGTTTTGAGAGAGAGAAAGGAGAGAACCTGCTTTGACTGCGCCGCAAAAGAGGGGATAAAACGGACACAAAATCCTATGCCTAACTCTAACTCTCTCTCAATGTCCTCCTCGTTTGAAGCAGAAAACCTCACTCTCTGTATGTGTTTTTTTTTTCTTCGAAGGTTGTTGTTCTAGCTCGTTAAGGCAGTAACATGTCTGTCAAGGAAGATTTGGCACTTATGTAGACAAATATTGAGCAATATTTAGTGTATATTTACAAGGAAAAGTTTGCTTTTCAAAAAAGGAAAATATTAGGTAAGGCAACTGATTGTAATAAACAAATTTAAGCTATATATGGCAAGGTAATCATCGTTCTGTTGACAAATTTTAGGATAGAAGCACCACGTTGGCTCCATGCAACAACGATCCATGCATGAATTGATTTGAAAAAAGCGAAATATACATACAAAATAATTTAACTTATAATTTATTTTCGTTTTTTCTTGTTCATGGGAGAACTATAAGCTCCAGGGGTTACTTTCTGCAATACTAGGGGTACTGGCCCCAATAATTTATTTTCCTTTCTCAGCACTATATATTGATTTCTCTATATACAGTTAAGACATTTAATTGAGAGAGAATGAGAGAATCAAGCAGTATTGGTACCAGCATGGCAGCAAATTGTATGGAGTAAATTTAAAAAAAGAAATTTTAAGAGCACATTGTATTGCTTAATATCTTTCGAGATCTTGGTATATTTAGAAATTCAGAAAACAAGCCCTTCTTGGCCCGAAAGAAATTAATATGAGAAGGCTTAAAAAATATTGGGGGGGGGGGGGGGGGGTACAGGTTTATAGACAAAGTTGATAA
>Ga0325404_1000170_pt1 | contig 61831 bp, 53 predicted proteins | sample PopdelMetagenome_18_FD_205664 | JGI IMG/M metagenome (GOLD analysis project Ga0325404, IMG submission 205664) | Populus deltoides microbial communities from Bellville, Georgia, United States - Xylem-Control-R1 | ecosystem: Host-associated > Plants > Phyllosphere > Stem > Wood/Secondary xylem...
CACACAATTTGATTAATTCTTTTTATGTCCCATTTTTAAGTAAATTCTCACTTAATTGTAAAACCTGTTTTCGTTGAATTTAAACTTGGGAATATTAAATTTCATTATACTACATTTCATCATAATTCTTTTATTATTTATTTATTCCATTTGGTGTTAATTGCTTTTTATTTATTGGATATTTTTCATAATTCATTTTTTTAAAACCCATTCATAAATCTTTTATTTTATTTTCTTCCATCTAACATCTTCTTTATAAGGTAAATATGTAACTTAATCAAGTGTAATAGTTTTTCCCTCATTAATTTCATAACTTTTTCCCAGGGATTTACAGTTGTTAATACTTTTTATACTAGAAAAATAATTTAAATTGTGTAGAGATTGATCTAATGTGACCCAATCAACTTGGTATGTTTAAAGATCAACTTGTATGACTGTTAAAAGATAATTTTTCTAAAAAAATTCAAGATGAAATATATTTTTTAAATATTAAGATGACAATATATTGGATCGATTTAAGTTAACCTTTCAAATTTACAACCATTGACACGAGATTATGATAAACCCATAAAAAGTAAATCAAAACAAACTATGAAGCCTAATTTTTAATTAATCTAATATTGAATGATAAAATTAAAAATAAATCAATTAAAAAATAATAATAAGAAAAATGATCAAAGTCAACTTGGATCACCATGTCAAACCCATGAATAGGGTCATGAGACATTAATAACCTCATAGAAAGCAAATCAAATCAAATTATGAAACTCAATTTTCAATCAAATTTAATGTTGAGGGATTAAGTTGAAAAATAATTAATTAAAAAAAAAATAAAAAAATCTAGTTCAACTCGGGTTAACACGTAAAACCCGTGACTCAAATTAAGAGATTGAGATAATCTTATAAAAGCAAATCGAAAAAACAACTCGAGTCAATTTAGGTTAATATACCAAACCCATGACTCAGGTCATGAGGCTTAAATACCCTTTTAAAAAAAAATTAAAATATATTTTGAAGCATAATTTTCAATCAACCCAAAATTAAATGATGAAACTGAATTTGTTTTAAAAAAGAACTAAAAAATGGCTCAAGCCAATTTAGGTTAAGCTGTTAAACCTGTGTTTTGGCTCACGAAATAAAGACTCACTAGACCTGTGACCTGAGTTAAAAAGCTGAGATAACTATATAAAAAGCAAATCGAAATGAATTATAAAGTCTATTCCTAACTTCATTAAAATAAAAAAATAGATTTAAAAATAACAACAAAAGAAAAACATTATTGAAATGAGCAATGTTTGATGAGGTAATAAATGGTAAAAACATAATCTTTTTAAGTGTTTTTTTTCAATTTAATAATTAATATATATATGTTTAATTCTTATTTTATAACTTACCCGTTTATAATTCCATGTTATTTCTCAATTGATTTTTCTTTTATTCTTTTAAAATAGCATAACTAAGGAGAATTATGTAAGCTAGAAAAGTTTATTTTGGATAGAAGGCACATTGTTTTTCAAAAAGAAAAATAAATTGAGATTTGGAAGAAAAATTACTTAAGAGTTCATATTTTTATGTTCAAAAAGTGTTTTTAAAAAAATTATTATTTTTTTATTTTAAATTAATTTTTTTTATAATTTTAGATTATATACTAATATCAAAAATAAATTTTAAAAAATAAAAAAATTATTATTTTAATATATTTTAAAAAACAACATTTAAAAAATCAATTTTCACAGTAGCTCAAACGTTACCTCAATTATTTTCATGATTCCACTGTTCCAGCGACCAGTCAATAATTTCTGACTCCTCAGTTATAATAAACACAAATTAAAAAATGAGACGATAAAAAACAAAAAAAGGCACGATTTGTATTCAGCCAGGCAGCCAGCCATTCCAAGAAAGAAAGAAAAACCTGAAAAAGAAGTTGGCGTTAGCTCCAGCAGTAGTCATGGCGTATGCTTCTCACCTAATCAATCACTCAAAGAAGGTATTGTTTTTTTCTTTTCGGTAATAATAGTAATCGTAATTGGATTTCTGGACTATCATTATTATTATTTCTTTGTATAAAATTTATTGCACGCATCCTCTGTTTCTCTTAAATTTTCGACTTCTGGATTCAGTTTTTATTTTTTAATTTAATTTTGTGGTTTGGACAGTTAAGAAATGTGGTTTCCAGCTTAATGCGGCATGATCACGTCAGTTTGGCTCGTTGGTTGTCAAATGATTCTCACCTCTCTGCTGGTAAATAATCTCCAGCCCATCCCATGCCTGGCATCTAATGTTCATGGTTATTCGCCTTAGATATGTGGTTTGGTGACTTTGAATGCAAATTTTTTATCTGCTTATTAACTGCAGACTGTTATTGGTTCTAAGACAAATTTGTTATTGCCAGATGCATGGAAGGTTATGGGAAAAAGGAGGTATTCAAGCACTGCTAATCACGCTGTAAGTAGTCCTCTATCTCACAATCATCATGTTTGCTGTGTAATACTTGACTGGAGCCCCTTCTGCTGCAGTTTCCACACTACCTCCCTTGTCTTGGTCAATTATTTCTTCCTACTTTTTTTTTTAACATCTAGGTTGCTTTAATTAAAGTTAATCTCACTTTGCAAACAGTTACAGATGTTTGTCTCGATGTTTAGGTAACGTCATTTGGTGCATCTAGGAAAGATGTTTCTAGGATGATAATGAAAGTTGGAAACCCAATTTCTGGACCACTATTATCAAAGGATTTTTCTTGGTATGTATTGCTTAGGTTTGTCCCTCCCTGGTCCAACTTTCTCTTGATGATTCCTTTTACCTGATTCTCTTCTTTTCCATTATCAGTTCACAGGTACACTGGAAGAGAGGATTTTCATCTGATTCAGGTAGAGTTTGTGCCTTCATTTTTTATTTCTTTGTTTGAATTGCTGATCTAGCTTTCTTATTACAATTCGCATCCATAGCTTGATGATCTCCTTTTGTTTTTCTGAACTCTTATTCTGGATTACGAATTTTGTCTTATATGCGTTGTGGTTTCTTGCCACCATTTAAGCCCAGCTTGAATTGTTGACTATTATGCAAGTGGCATTGCATAACATGATTGAAATCTATTCAACGCTTAAAATTTAGAATCAAAATACTTTTTCTCTCGTGCGAAACTGTGACATGTGCCTTGCGTTGGGTTATCCTCTGTTGAAATTCTTCTTTTACTGCATTGCCAAGAGTAGGGGAAAATGCTATGTATGTGGTTCATCTGTAGTTGCTCTTAGATAATAATGGTTATTGAATATTTGTGGAGGAAGTTTGTTAGGAGTGGAAAATAAAATTCAGATGTGGAGAAATAGTGTAAAAATTTTGTGTGGCTCAATGTGGAAGTTGGTATGTCTGTTTATTTAATTTTATTTTAAACAACATGAATTTATTGAAGAAACAAAATGCTCTCATTTCCTAGACTTGAACTGGAGACTATAAAGGAACATGAATAAATTTACTTTTACTTCTTTGTGCGTGAAAGTTAAATGCCTCAAAATCTCGTACTCTGAAATATGGGTTAAGACGGAAATTGCTTTTCTGACAGAGCTTCTCTAAGGGTTATTAAATAGTCATCATGTGTTTCTAGCTTAACTGACTTTAAGGTTATTTTTTAAATTTGTTCAGGTCTTCCTCCCTACCAAGAGATTGGAATGCCTTCACTCTCACCCACGATGACAGAGGCATGCAGCTTTCTTCATCTTATAGGAAAACAATGGAGGCTTGGTCTGCTAAGTGATTCTTTCCGAAATTTCAGGGTAACATAGCAAGGTGGTTGAAGAAGGAGGGTGACAAAATTTCACCCGGTGAAGTTCTCTGTGAAGTTGAAACTGTAGGGTCCCGCACAGTTTGTTTTCAATTCTAGCTGTGTTGCTTGTCATGGAATATTGATGCTTTCCCTTTACATAATATTTTAAGGATAAAGCAACTGTTGAGATGGAATGCATGGAAGAAGGTTATCTTGCAAAGATATTAAAGGGAGATGGGTCAAAAGAAATTAAACTTGGCGAGGTACTGACTTTATCTGGCAGTAGGCAAAGTTGTGCGCTTATATCTTCTTCTTTCTTTTTTATGTGTCTGTAGTTTTTCCTTCCCTTCTCTGGGAGTATGGTGCTTATTTATGAAAATAAGCAGACTGCACACATTTTGGCTGTCTGTTGCCCGCCTTTCAGATTCTACAATTCTCTTGTTAAAATTAGACATTTTAGTTTCAGATTCAGGTCTCTGGTGCTTGTAATATGACTATGTATTGCCAATAACATTCTTTTCACTATATTATATATAGGTAATTGCTATTACTGTTGAAGATGGGGAAGACATTGCAAAATTTAAGGATTACAGTCCTTCAACATCAGGAAGTGGTGATACTTCTGCTAAAGAGGCATCTTCTCATGCCCCACCTGAGAAGGAGGAGGTTGAAAAACCAGCTAGTCCACCAGAACCGAAGGTTTCCAATCCCAGTGCAGCTCCCAATGGAGATCGCATTTTTTCCAGTCCTCTTGCAAGAAAATTGGCTGAAGATCATAATGTTAGTAATTTGAAGTGATATAACTAGAATTTTTAGTTCAGTGATGGCAAGACATTTATTGATCTTGATCCACTTTCAACCGACACTTATTGATGCACTTTCTTTATCATGAACATAGGTACCGCTCTCAAGCATCAAAGGAACGGGTCCTGATGGCCATATTGTGAAGGCTGATATCGAATATTACTTGGGTATGATAATTATACTTTGTATGCTTGATGAGATTGGTCTTAGTGGCTACATGTTATATGCTGCTGTTTATTGTGTGATATGAATGGTGCTTTCCCCTGTTCTAGTCAAAATATACACGCCTCAGTGAAGAACTAGCTATTTAATCCGTGCTTTGCCGTGGGTTGATTTTTTTTTTCTTCAAAAAAAGTATATATGTAGACCCTTACAACGTGTTTTTATATATAAAAAAATCCTAAGTAGAATTCGAAAAGTTTATGCATACATCTAATTAAATAAATCAAGAACTATTTATGCAACAAAAAAAATTATGAAGCCCGATCCTTATCCAGTTGAAGTTTACTAGCCAAACTCTTGACCTGGGTTATGACTTAACTAGGTTTAACAATTCTTTATATATATATATATATATATATATTTTAATCTAAATAGACATCTATTAAATTAAGAACCAATCAAATATCAAGGCAATTGGAAAAAAAAATCAAAATGAAACAAATTACGTTGCCCAAATAATAATCAACCAAATATTAAATGATGAAATTGAAAAACAAATAAGCAAGAAATTTTTTTTTAAAATCCAATTATAATGGATAAAAATTAAAAAGAAAAGAAAAGAAAAAAGGCCTTGTCCCTCGAGCTAGGAAGGCTCAGAGCTCTTGAGCCTCCAAAACAAGGCCTGAGCGCGCGGGCCTAGAGCAACCCACACACCTGGGCCTTATTTTTAAAATTTTTCTTAAGGGGTGGGTGACAGGTCGTCCACTCCTTAATTCATTGAAAAAATCATCAAGGTAGACAACGCATTGCCTACCCTGCTCAAAGTCTAGCGACTTTTGGTTGCTAGAAAATCGGGCTAGTATGTGTCAGACCAAGAAAAAATCATTTTCAACCATATTTCGACCTGAAAAAAAAAACCCCAAATACCTTGTAAAATATATCTATAGCCTGTAACAACTCAAAAATTAGCTCCAAAACTCACAATCAACCCAAAATCCAAATTCTTTTCGGGTTCGGATCTATCATTTTATGAAATTTTAAAGGAAAAAAAACACCTTAAATAAACTCTTCCCATAAAAAAGAACCTATTAACACCGAAATAACCCGTTTTAGTGGTCATAATCAACCAAAACTCTCTCACTACCACCAGAATCCGGCCACTTTATCTCTCCTCTCTTAAACCAGGAACCAAAAAATAAAGAAAACAAAGTTTGTATCTAAAATTGAATTTCATAAATTGCTAGGAACTAAAAGTATATAATTTGAAAAGTTGGAGGAGCAATATGTATGTTTAGCCACAAGTTTAGAAAAGCTATATTTTGTTGTTGCCTTTTCATTTTAGTTCTCTATCTTTTGATTCTTGCTCTTCCTTAATAAATGTGCTTTAATTGACCATCAATTTGGGTCTTAAGGGTGTAATTAGAAAAAAAAAGAAGAGGGACTAAAAAAAACACCGTGGCAATCTAGAATGATTTGTCTCTGGTTGAACAATGGCATGAGGAATAATATTTTCCCCATGTCTTTTAGAGTATTTCTTAATTTTCCATGGTTAATGAAGAATTTCCCCCATTTTGTAGCTTCACGAGGAGAGGAAGTTCCAGCAACAAAGCCGGTGATGAAGGATACCCCAGTTCCTACTTTAGATTACGTGGACATCCCTCATTCTCAAATAAGAAAGGTAATATTTGGAACCACAACTTTTAGCCAAAAGCCATGGGTAAGGATTAAGGAATATTTTGGCAAGCAACAGTATTTCAATGGTCTGCTCTCTTTGTCAATAAAACTTCTGTTAGATGTCGAGGTTTGGAAATGCATACTCGAAGTTTTCTTTGTTCCAAGCTGATATCCTAACTTGCTGAAAAATCACAGTTAACCTTTCTGTTTTAAATGTGATCATGTCTTTTTCACCAGCAATTTGTTGCCAGTTTGATGTTCGTATCACATTGAGCTTGTATGAGATTTCTTTAACTTTGAATTTGTTTCTTGGTCATTTCTGCGTGAAAGTTACTCATGAAGTCAAATTATCTAATTCAGTGTTGATACCATTTACATCTCACACAGTTTTTTTCCGTCTACCACATATCATCAATATCAAAGTTTGTCTTGAGGCTAAATCCTGGCATCATTTTGACAGGTGACAGCTTCAAACTTGTTATTCTCAAAGCAAACTATTCCACATTATTATTTAACAGTGGATACATGTGTTGACAAACTTATGAGGTTAGTGCTAGTTTCTGCCATCTTTTAAATGCATCATGATGTTCTATGATTTCTAAAAATTCTTTTGCACACAGTTTGCGGAGCCAACTGAATTTGTTACAAGAAGCTTCAGGTGGGAAGCGAATATCTTTAAATGATCTTGTAATCAAGGTATATTTCATCACATTTGGTATAGATGCGCTTACTATATTGCTTGGAAAAATGACAGGTGACCACATTCCAGAAATTTTACATTAAAAATCTGTCATAATCTAGATGGAGCCATATTCTCGTTGGATTAAGTAACTTTATTTCTTAGAGTGAGCTCTTTTGGCTATATTAGTATGAAGAAGATTGTCAACTGTGGAAAAGGGAGTCTTTTAGTGTGGTTTTCCTTTTAAAAAGTTCAATTCATCTTTGACAGTGGAACTCTGCTACTAAAACTGATGGATGGCTTTGGTCCTTGTATTGGCTGGCCTGTTGACAGGACACAATTTATTAAAACTACGAGGCACCAACACTTCACATTGGAGATTATCCTGAAATTCTTCAAAGTGAAAAACAGCATCAATGTTTTTCCCCTTCTGAACTATCTCCTTGGCACATGCTGTTATCATTGTGGACTTTAAAATCTTAATTGGTTGTGCCTGTTTTGAAATTTTTGTTAGAGAATAATTCCATGTCACTGTAACTACAGGCTGCTGCTTTGGCTCTGAGGAAAGTTCCCCAGTGCAATAGTTCATGGACTGATAACTATATCCGCCAGTAAGAACTGGCTAATATACTCTTTAAGATTGATGATTAATCTGTGATACCTCATTTAATATGACATTTCGTTTTTCTTCTAATTCAGGTATAATAATGTTAATATCAATGTAGCACTACAGACAGATAATGGACTATATGTCCCAGTTATTAAGGTGCGTAATTGTCTAAAGTCGTTTCTGTTTTGCAAAAAGTTTCATGATTTTGTTCTAGGTATCGGGCATGTGACCAGAACTTATGCTGTAAAATCTGCAGGACGCAGACAAGAAAGGCCTGTCCAAGATTTCTGATGACGTGAAGAATTTGGCCCAAAAAGCTAAAGAGAATAGCTTGAAACCAGAAGATTATGAGGTCAGGATTTTGGTTCAGTTTGCTAGTGGATGGTTATCGCACATGAACTGCTTATGAATGTGTGTTTTTCCTTTTTCAGAGAGGCACATTTACTGTTTCCAACCTGGGAGGGCCCTTTGGCATCAGACAATTTTGTGCAATCATTAATCCTCCTCAATCAGGCATTCTAGCGGTTGGCTCTGGTAAGATAGGCACTTAATTACTACTTCCAGACCAAATTATAGGCATTTAATTACAACTTCCAGACCAAATTCACTGACGTTTTCCTTGAGCAGCTGAGAAGAGGGTCATCCCTGGTTCGGGTCACGATGATTTCAAATTCGCTTCCTTCATGTCAGTGACGCTAAGCTGTGATCATCGTGTTATAGATGGTATGTACTTCTGTTGACTTCTTTAGTCATACAAACATCTTTAGCATTATTCAACATCATCTTTGAGAATTATGATGATATAACCTTGTTGATTCCACTGGTCCTGTTCAGGTGCAATCGGTGCTGAATGGCTAAAAGCTTTCAAAGGCTACATTGAGAATCCCGAGTCAATGTTGCTGTAGATCACTCGGTGGCTGCTCTCATCATTTCTTTCAGTAGTCATCTCTGTTTTGGCTGTGATTAACACCAGAGGTACTTGATGTAATCCCAATTGTCATTGCCGAGTTCTATTTGTTTGGCGTTTATGTATCACCAGGAAACTCTTTATAGCAACAACATTTGGTGGAATAACCGAATAAGTGGGGCATTGAGGCTTGAACTGCAAACCCAATTTTTCCCTCGCAGAGGGTAATAACCCCCTTTTTGTGGGTAATGCACAAGACCTCCCCCCCACTTCAAATTTAACATTTAAATAGATGAATGATTCAATGATCTAGCTGGTGCTACTCACGTTCCTCGTTGAACGAAGCTCGATCCTGTGGATGGACATATAGTAAACGAGCATGACTGGTTTTCTGTGTTCCTTTTCTTCTAACCCGGGAGCTGATGACAGTATGCTGTTGCCCTGCATTTCCTTTCAGGTTCTGACTCCTTGTAATTCTGATAACACATGGCTTTGCACGGCGTTCTCTTAACCCATTCAAGGTGAAATGTCTTCGAGAATCCAGTTTGACAACGCTTCGTTATGATAATCATGGATTTGGACGAGCTCATGTCAGCATCAAGTGAAATTTCCATGTTTCCAGTTTAGAAATCGTAATTTGCTTCTCCCCAAGTCTGGAGAAGAGATTTTCCCATCAGGACGTCACCAACTTGTAATTCCCATGGAAATGAATGCTTTCATGTTTACTCCAATTATTTTAGCTGGGATATTATCCATCTGAACCTTGTGCACAAACAAATCAGTTTCGCTTAGGAACTTACAAAGCATCCATGTTATACAAACTAGTAGATGTAAAGCTCTCGTTCCATAAGAAGCCATCATTTCCACGGGGAAGCAAGCTCCCCTGCTTCGCAAGGTTAAGCATTCTTTTAAAAAAATTAATTAATTTTTTTTATTTCAAATTAATTTTTTTTTAGTATTTTCAAATCATTTTAATTTTAATTTTAATATGTTAAAAATAATTTTTTTAAAATAAAAAAAATATTATTTTAATAAAAAAACTTTAAAAATCAACCATAAACACAATTTCAAATATCCCTTTAAAGTGTCCTCTCCTTTCTTCAGAGCAGTAACGGACAGAAGCCCTTCAAAACTCTGGTTATGATTTATGTAAGAAGCAGCTACTCGTTACTCCTACATGTGCAGCACTGTATTGTGTGAAAGAGATGGCGACTCATTCCACACACTACCTGTTCACATTTCTTACAAAATTCCTGATTGTTTTACGTTTTTATTTCTTATCATGATGCATTCCTAGAGAACATCACGGCGGGTTGCCCATTGTTAGCCTAACATGCATGCATCAGCAATGGGATCCTGATTCCATTCACAATTGATGAAAAGCATGTCAATTATGGAGCACAATCCATGCATATAGCAATTGATCCAGATACAAGTTGCAATGAAAGCTACAGCAGACTGCTGAAAAGAAACAAAGTCTCCAGGGAAGATTGATGCAGAGATCCATTTGCCCCCCCCACCCCCCCCACACAACACAAAATAATTATCCATGGGAATATTACCACCTCTATAGCCTGCAGGGAAAATTGATGCAGAGAATAACGAAAGAAACAACAAGCCTCTACCAGAAATTATCAACATCATGATCAATTTTGGTGGAGCCATATGGTTTTAATACAACCTTCCTGACATACAGCATTTCAAAATCCAAACCATCACCACAAAGCAAGGCAATAAGAGCATTCTTATCCAAACTATATCTCTGTTCATGTCAAAGTCACATTGTCACAAAGCATTCAATGATTTTGCAGATATTACCAGGATTTTGCCGATATTACCAGACCACATTCTTTTTAGGGTGAATAAACAGGGAGATATTACACGGGGAAAGAACAGTTTTGGTGCTCACAGTTTAAGGATGCTTCCTCTTTAGTCGCTGTAGTATGGATTTTGGTACAATGAAATCCTTATTTCCATCAATAGTAGATTAGTGAGGGAAGAAAAGTATTACATTATCTATCAGGTCACTGATACATGAACAAATGATGAAGGCATGATTCAATCTTCCAGGGTTTCCCACACAATAAGCAGACATTGAATACATCTAGCTTCAGGTTGATAGCTTAAATAACAACAACTAGAACAGAATGAGATTGATAAGACATTTAACCAGAATCCACATCCAGAAACCCAAGCAATTCTTAGCGGAGAAGCTGACACAAATTCAAACACCAACAATCAAACGAAGGAGCAAATCTGTCAATATTCCTCAAATCCATGGATAAACTAATCACATTTCTTTCCAGAACCCAATCATACAATCATCAGAGTCAACAATGCTAGCACACTTAAGAACTTGAATCCAGATTCTAGCTTAGTTTAGCGAGAAAGGATGAAGAGGATTCTTTAATGGCAAATTGGAGATAGCTGGAGTAGCAACAATTTGGAAAATTAGAACACCAAAAGAATAGGTAGGGCTCAGCCATCATGTCATCATTCGACGCTATTTCTAATGCTTTCAGATGAAACTAATTACCGCTGTAAATAAAAAAAAAATAAGTGCAAATACCATGTTGATAGAGGAAACAAGAAAAATCATCCTCCTCGTTATCTAAATCTCATCCGGCAGAAAAGCCACCATTCTGTTCAATCCACAAGAGACAATGTGACTGAGGAATTGCGAAGTATCTAAAACAGTAACAGCCAATCATTCCATAGATACAAGAAAGATAGCATGATATTCATCTTCGAACCAGTTGCATCAGTGTCATTCTTCAGCATGCTTATGCTAACAAATTACTTTGAATTTTTTGATTCCAACAAGTCTTTTTTGATCATTGTAATCACTAACAACAGATTCATTATAAAAAATGAAACAAATACAACTCAATAATAATAATAAAAAAACTAAAAACTCACTTTTTTATCATTTTTTTCAATTTGGTCTCTCTCTCTCTCTCTCTCTCACTCTTTCCTTCAAATCATTGCATACCTCTTCAACGCCTGCTTCCCAGCCACCACCGCACCAGCCGCCAACCCACCAAGCGCACCTGCCACCGCCGCCGACCTAACCCCCCTGGCCGCCCTACAAACCGCCCCAGTTCCAAGCCCAGCAGCCACGCTACTCCACACATCGTCCCTATCGGTGATCGCTACGATGCCACTCTCCATCCCGGCGTAAATCAAACCCACAACTCCGACCCGGTTACCCCAGACCCGACCTGAATGACCGGAGGAGTTGAGGATCCTGTTGACCTTAAGCTTGAGGGTATCGGTGGGCTCGAAGGATCGGAAAGCGGAGAAGAATCCGGCGGCGCCGCCAGCAATGGAAGCGGAGAGGTAGGCGGAGCCGGTGTAGAAGGTAAGGTTTTCGCCCCAAGAGCGGCGTTGGTGGAGGGATTCCTCGGTAAAGAGATATTCGGGCGAGGTGGGGAGATGGTAGAGTGTCTGGGAGGGTAAGTGGAGATCCTGATAGGGGTTGTAGAGACGGGTACCCGGTTTGGGTTGATTCGGGTCCGAGTTATTATCGGAGGAAGACATTAGTATAATTTGTATCAAAAGATCGAAGCTTTAACAATTGAGAGAGAGAGAGAGTTCTGGGGAAACTTTGTTTGTGATTCTTGTGTGTGCGTGACCTTTTAAAGTATAATATGAAATTTATTTTAGGGATTATTACAAATTAGTCCTCTTCATAATGTGTTTTACAATTTAGCCCCTCTAAGCCCAATAAAATCTCACAATACTTTCCCCAACCTTCCATCCTTCTTCGATATCTCAAATGGGAAGATAGGCCGAATTATTTACACACACACACATATATATACATATATAAAGAAATCTTACTATATTTATATTAAAATCAAAACTTAAGATATTTCTAGCTAATATCATGTAAGTATATTTACTTTGATATTATTTATATAAAAAATAAATCATCTAGTTAATTAAAAACAATAATTATTCATTATTCGTTTTCAAGTAAACTAGTAAAATTCTATCTTTGTGATATTATAAATAAGTTATTTAATAACTAAAAACAAATGAGTCATATATACACAATTTATTTTTAAAATTTATTTATATTTTTATATGTTATTTATCATTTTTTTTACCTATCACATCTTATATATTTTTTATTGTTTTATTTACAACTTTCTTATACCTATCATTTTATTTACATTCTTTTCTAGTTTATATTTTTGATATTATTATAAATTTGTTAGGATTAAGTTTATGATAAAATAAGTTTATTATCTATTTTTTTATTTTGTTTTATTAACAGTTCTTAAAGAAATTCAAAAAATATATATTTTAATGTATTTAATATCTTTTAAAAAAATTTTAATTCAAAAATTTATTTTTTTAACACGTTAATTTTAAAATCATTGTTTAATTTTTTTGTCAAGTCAACATTAACATTGTTTTTTCATAAACTATATAAAAAAATATGTTTTATTAAAAATTTTTAAAAAAATTTAAAATAAAAAAATAACAAAAATCTAAAAAATATATTTTTGATGTATTTTAATTATTTTTAATGTCTTTTCAAAAGGAATTTAATTCAAAAATTTGTTCTTAAGACATTCAACTTTTAATAAGCTTATTTTAAAATTATTGTTTATTTTTTTAGATGTTGTTTATTTTTTAAATTATTAAAATAAAAAAATATTTTAAAAAAAACCAAAATAATTTTAAATTATTTAGTCACCAGGTTTCTCGGAAACGAAGCAATATTAAAAGGAAGAAAAACCATCATTTTACCTATAAATAGGTCAGGGGGAGATATCAGGGGAGCAGCAGGCACACACTGTCCAGCACTCACTTTTTGAAAAAAGAAAGGAATAAAAAACACCCTCTCTCCAATAATAAGATTCCAACAGAAAAAAGACACCACAAAAAACCTGACCTCTCTTTCCAGAAAAGGGAGAAGGAAAAACCAGAGGGACCCTTGCTCTCCCACCCAAGGAAAATTAGCAGTCAGCTCTTCAACATCCAGCACTGTGATATCTCCTCTGCATCAACCTTCAGCCACGGTGACTAGCTTCACCAGCATCTCTTTTCAGTCATCTTGGCTAGCTTCATCCTCCTTCCAGTAACAGAGACTGCTTTCCATCAGTAGCTTCCTTTCAGTAGCAGTAATAGAGATTGCTTCTCCTCAGACTGTGACCAACAACTTCACCCTCTTTCCAGCAGCAAGAGTTTCTTCTCAGTCACAAAAAACTTCTGGTTCCAACCATGAGCAGCAGTTTACTCTTCCAGCAGTAAGAGGCTCTCCCTTCCAGTCAAAGCAGCAGCAGTAATACCTACTCCACACCAGCAGCTCCTCACCATGGTCAGTCTCCACCCCAGCACCAGATCCTCCAAGATCAGCCACCGTGGGTAGTTTTGCTACCAGTCACCTCACACAGCAACCGTGAACTCCAACAACACAGTCACCTGCTGCGGCAACATCTCTTTCTTTGCACCGTGAGAACCACCATCTCCCACCGTACTAACCTCCACACCAGGAAGCTTCTCTCAACTCCACCGTGAGCTTCAGTCCTGATAGCAGTCCTTGGATACAACCAGTGAGCAGACTTCACCAGTGGCAATAGTGCAGCCTGTACGTGGTGTTCCTCTGTCAAGTATGTCAAAATATTTACTCTTATATTATTCATCATAGTCGTTTGTTACACACACACACACACCTAAAGTTAAAGTTAAAGTTCAAGGATTTCAGCATTCTTGTCTGGTAAAAATCTCCGATAAAATATAAAAAAAAATAGTAAGAATAAATATCCACACAACATTTTAGATGGTATTTTTTAAAGAAACAAGAATAAATATTTGATTTTATAGGTTTGAATAGAATTTAAAATTTATAAATGGTCTATTTCAATGAGATAATAATCCCACTATTTTTTTAACTAGTCGGAGAAATCAGCAATAAGGAGTTCAAATATAGCTTTATCTAGGGTTTCTATTTGAGTTTTGTAGGCGTTAGCTATCATTATCATTTGTTAGAGGGTATTTAGGATGTTACCTTTCAACAAAAGACAATGACAGCTAACACCTACAAAACCCAAACAGGAACCCCAAATAAGGCTATAACTAAACTTCTTATTGTAGGTTTCTCCGGCTAGTGAAAGGATGGTAAGATTACTATCTCACTAAAACAGACCATTTACAAATTCTAAATTATATCCAAACCTATAAAGACCAAACACTCATCCTTGATTCTTTAGGAAACACCATCCAAGATACTGTGTCAACACTTATTCTTATCATTTCCTTACATTTTATCGGAGATCCTTCCCATCTGAAAGACAAGAATACTGAACTCCATTTTAACTTTAGGTGTAAAAAGCTCAGTGACTTTTAGTGGTACAAAAATACTTTCCTTACTCATGCTATGCTTAGAGAAGACTTAAACCAACCCTTTTAAAAAGAAAAATTCCTTGCAGATTTGCCAATTCTCTTAGGAGAAAAAGTCCGAAACAAAATTAAAAATACCCTTACATCCAAAACCATTCCATATGACTAGCTTACATATGGTGAACTTGTTAGCTTCACCCAAAAGGAAGGTCTCAAGATCTACCAAGATCTTAAACTTCAAAAACATCTGAACTGAGAAATGAAACGTACCAGACAAGAACTTGGTTGTTTCTGTCACCAGTTTGACCTTCCCACCAAAAAACCCTATTGTAGTGGTAATTGCTCCTAACCCAGAAATTATCCAAACCATAGCAAATCTCCTTATAAAAAATCAGCCCATAAATATTGGAAACAATTTTACTCCAAACCCAAGCAAACATATTACAAAAAACCTTACAAGAAGTTTACCAAAACCCATAAAACTTCCCCTCCTAAGCCCAAACAGAAATTTAACCTTAAAACCATTACTTGTTACAAATATGGACAGAAAGGACATACATCCTGTTTCTGTAAAATTAATACCAAACTACATGAACTCCAATTAGATGACGACATTATCAACCAATTACAAAATTTCTACATTGAAACCTCAGACACTGATCCCAATTCTTCAAACATTTCTAAAGTAGAATTCCAAATAAATGTATTAGCAACTTCCGGTTCTAGTTCAGACACTTCAACAAACTCCAAACAAATTAGTGTCTTAACCAGAGATCAAGAGTTTATCCTCGAGGCTATCAAAAGACTTGATGATCCTCAATTACAAGAAACTTATCTAGATAAATTGTTGAATAACTTCAATAAAACATAAGCACCCCATTCTAATCCCCAAAACCATTTTGTCTTACCTACAACTAGTACCAATACCTATGACCTTATAAAAATCCTCAGTTGAAAGAAGTCCAAAACCTCAGCTACCATCCTCGAATTACAATATAAGATAAAAACCCTCAAATCTGAGTTACAAACCCTAAAAGAAGCTCAATAAAAAGACTAAGCCATCCTACAACACCTTCTATCCAAAATAAAAAGTCAGTTTGATACTGAGTCTGAATCAGAAGATCAAACCAATAAGTCTTATGCATCGCATCATGCACTTACAAACATTAAAACACATTCCTGATGATTTCTTAAATGTTTTAACTCAAATATCTTCAAAAAAGTATCTAATCAAAATTACCTTAGTCTTTTCAGACGATTTCAAATTAGACACTATCGCCTTATTTGATACAGGAGCAGATTTAAATTGTATAAAAAAAGGAGTAGTTCCAAAATGATTTTTACAAACTACCTCTGAAAAACTCTTTGTTACTAACAATTCTAAACTTCATATTGCAGGCAAAACCCAAACCTTTGTTTTTAACAAAGGCATTTCTTTTAAAATATTTTTTGTTGTTATAAAAGGCATCAATCATACTATCATTTTAGGCACTCTATTCATTGACATGATCACACCATATAAAACACATTATGACTGTATCTCTTCCAAAATAAATCATAATAAACTCGTTTTTCCATTTTTAGAAAAATCCAAAACTACAAATATAAATTTGATCAAAGCATGTTATATCCATACTCATCATATTAATGCATTGATTCATGGAAAACTGTTTCATTTACAAGATTTAAAAAACCATGTTTTGTTTTGTTGTAGTGAAAAACAATTACAAAATCCAAATTTACAAAAGAAAATTGTTGATTTCCAGAGTAAGATTGAACAAGTAATCTGTTCAGACTTACCCAATGCTTTCTGGAAAAGAAAATAACACATTGTTGATCTTCCTTATGAAGATACTTTTTTCGAGAAACTTATACTTACAAAAGCAAGACCTATACAAATGAATACTGATTTGGAACAACATTGCCGACTTGAGATCCAGGATCTAGAGTCTAAAGGTCTGACCCAAAAATCCAGATCACCATGGTCATGTGCAGCCTTTTTATGTGAATAAAAACTCTGAAATTGAAAGGCGCACACCAAGACTAGTTCTCAATTACAAACCATTAAATTCAGCTTTAAAATGGATTAGGTATCCTATTCCAAAAAAAAAAGATTTCTTACAAAAACTGCATTCTGCTTTTATATTTTTTAAATTTGATATGAAGTCCGGATTTTGACAAATCCAAATTGATCTCAAAGATCGTTACAAAACTACATTTACTGTTCCTTTTGGCTAGTATGAGTGGAATGTTATGCCTTTTGGCTTAAAAAATACCCCTTCAGAATTCCAGCGCATCATGAATGATATTTTTAATGTACATTCCAAATTTGCATTGTTTACATTGATGATGTACTCATTTTCTCTTATTCTATTAATCAACATTTCAAACATCTCCATACATTTTTTCATACTGTGAAACAAAATGGATTAGTTGTTTCCAAATAAAAAATCTCTCTCTTTCAAACTCGTGTTTGTTTCCTAGAACATTATATTTGTCAAGGTACTGTAACACCAATAGAGAGATCTTTATCTTTTACAACCAAATTCCCTGATAAGATTACTGATAAAACCCAACTACAAGGTTTCTAGGTAGCCTTAATTATGTTCTTGACAACTTTCCGAACATTAGTCGTCTCACCAAACCTCTACATGACAGGTTAAAAACTAATCCTAGTCCGTGGTTTGATACTCATACAAACCTTGTCTGCCAAATTAAAAAACAAGTACAGACCATCCCACTTCTCCATTTAGCTAACCCTTTAGCTCCTAAAATAGTCTAGACTACTGCCTTAGATTTAGGTTACGGGGGGATCCTGAAAAACAAGTCCAAAACAATAAAGAGCAAATCCTTCAGTATACATCTACTCATTGAAATGATTGTCAAAAGAATTACTCCACTGTAAAAAAAGAGATTCTTTCAATTGTTCTCTATATTACAAAATTTCAAAGTGATTTATTAAACTAAAATTTTTTTTTATGTGTTGATTGCAAATCTGCAAAAGAATTTCTCAAAAAAGATGTTCAAAATTTAGCTTTAAAACTGATTTTTACCCATTGGCAAGCTATTTTAAGCATTTTTTATTTTGACATTGAATACATTAAAGGAGATTCAAATTTCATTCTTGACTTCCTAACCCGAGAATTCCTTCAAAAGAGGTCATATTGCCTCCAAAGACTTGAAAAAAGATAAGGGGAAAGCCCTATAAATCCAACCTATAAAACCAGACAGCCTAAAACCCTCTCCAAAATTCATAGCTTCAGCCATCTTATCTGTAAAACCAATCAAATCCTGGTATGAAGTAGTAGTAGAAGAAGACAAAGAAGCTACAAAATCCCAAATACATACATACAAAATCCAACATTGGGTTGATACCCTTTTAAAATCACCAGAATTACTTCTGGCATTACGAAAAGTCTTTCAACAAGCCTTCAAGAGCCAAGAGTCACAAACATGTAGTATTTCTAAAACCCTTTCAAAACCACATGCAGGGTTTACCTCCCCAAATCCCTTGCTTGCTTTACAAAGTCAAAAAACACATATTTCCAAATCAAAATCACAATATATTTTTATAACTCACTTTCAAAACATTTTAACTATGGAAGAAGGTTTTTACCATGAAAATCCTTCCATCGCTACTTCCAAACTTTTTTCCTCCAAACTAGCACTACAAACCTTGGGATATCACAAAACCCCAATCCTATTATTCTACCATTTTTGAAATAACCCCTCCACAACATGCATCCAAACCACCCTGAACCTGCATACTCTACATGCATCATCCACAACATCATCCATCATTCAGACTGACAATAACCCCTCCACAAACCAATTCCTTTTCCTATACACCTCCGTACATCATTCCAAAACATCAGCCTTTCCTATACATACTGAGACTACTAACAGGCCTAGTTCAATGCTTTTTTCCTCCAAAACTCCAAACACAGCCATTCCTAGCTTTTTTACTTTCATAATTCCATGACTACTACAAAGCTTCCACTCTGGTTCCTTCAATGATAGGATTACTTTGGTTGCCAAATTGACTTCCTTAAGGACCACCCCTTGGTTGAAAATAGTTGCCTCTATTTTTAGGAAAATTTTCAACGTCCTCTTTTCGAACGAAAGTTTTCTTCCTTTTTGATTTTCTGTACAAAATTCTTTGTTCTATGGGTATGTTCATGGTTCTTCAATTACAATCTCCAGCAAGGGCATCCAGTTCTTGTCCGAAAATTCAAAATTAAATGGTGGGATTCCTTTGCAGCAGAGTGTAAAAGTTCAAAACTAGCTATAACAGAATGGTTACAAAAGAATCAATCCATCCATATTATATACCACCATCCTCAGTCCAAATTTCTGGCTCGTAAAGCCCATACTGCAGCTCTCCTTACCTCTGCAAAATCTGAGGAAGAATACCTCAATATTATGCAAGGCATCATACAAAGTCAATAACCCAAAATAGTGCTATCTAAATCCAGCTCTTCCAGTTCATCATCTCCAGTATATTCCCTTGGAAATGATAACGAAGATGACTGCTTTGGCATCCTGCCACCCATTACAAAGCATTGAAGACCCAACAAAATTATCGGCAAAAAATGACATACAAACTTTCGATTCTAAAGGTGTTATCCACTCACAAAAGGTGTCTCCCACTTAGATAGAAAGAAAAATCATCTTTCGGTGCAAACAGTATAAAAAATAATAATTTTAGGCTCACCTGTTTTGAGCTCATTTTCAATATCTTTTAGACTCAACTGTTTTGAGTCCCTTTTTACTTTTGTTGGCCCATGGTTTTAGGCTTTATTTATAAACATTACCTGATACTACAAACAGACAAATCAATTATCGGTGAAAAGAAGACAACAAAAGGAAAACCCCACAAAAAACATGGGCAATTTCCAACTTGTCATCTCTTGATCATGGAAAGCAATAACAAATGGCTTCAGGAGGAATCTTCAGGCTTTCTAAAAAGGCATTTTGGCCTCTTCCATGGTAACTTGGCTGTAAAAAGAGATCCCTCAATCCTTAGAAAACAAATTTTTTCAGATTCAATTCTTCTAAAAACAAAACACTGTATCAATTTACATTTCCCTTGAAAACACTGTTTTAAATTGTAATCCATCTCTCAAAAAATATCTCCTGTATTGAAGCAATACAAAATTTCAAGGTTCATTTATTTAAACCTTCTCGTTTTTACATATGTATGTTTACATTTCTTTAAATATTCTGCAAAATTAAGTATGCTCTATGTTTGATCAAGGATCCTGAAATTGTTGGTCTAGCCATGTTCATTCGCATAAGAAATTTGTTTCTTTTTCCAAACTCAGTATATCGGCTGGAAACCTGTGACCAGATCTAAAGATTATTCTCAGGTGTAACAACGCCACGTACTGCGTTGATTCATTCTTCACGTACTATGTAACAATTCTAATTCTTTATATATATATATATATATATATATAATCCTTTTTGAATCTATTTATTTAGTGTAATCCCAGTGGCCTCTGATTTCAAATAAATTAAAAAAGGATTACACCAAATAAAACAAAATTTTACTATAGATAGATAAAGTAGTACGTGGCGTTGTTACACCTGATACAGGTTTTGAATACAAAGTAGGGAATAAAATGATACAGTTTGTAAGTACAGAGGAATAATATAATTCGTCTGGAGAGAAACTTGTTATGGTTGTAACCAGTTTTGCCTCTTCAAGTGGAATGAAGCCTCCTTATATAGAGGAGGATAGTCTGTCTTTTGTAGACGTGGGGAACACCTTTTATAAGTGGGTGATGCCTTTTGAAAGTGGGAGACACCATTTGTAAGTGGAGGACCCCTGCACCGAAAGTATTTTTGACATTTTCTACCGACACTTTTATTTTAGTGCCTTTTGATAGGTGGCAGAATGCCATAGCAATTATCTTCATTGTCTTCTTTAAGGAAAATGGCAGGAGATGTCGAGTCAGATGAGCTGGATTGGGGCAAGACTGTTTTGGGGTCTTGGCTTTGTATAATGCCTTGCACTATTTGGAGGTATTCTTCCTCAGTTTTAGCGGAGGCAAGGAGAGCTGCTATTTGAGCCTTTCGGGCTAGAAATTTGGATTGAGGATGGTGATCAATGATGGGAGTTGTTTGATTCTTTTATAACCATTCTGTAACAGCTAATTTGAAACTTTTTGATTCAGCTGTAAAAGAATCCAACCATTTGATTTTGAATTTACAGACAAGGACTGGATGTCTATTTTGGAGGTTGTAATTATAGAACCATGAACACATCCATGAAATAAAGAATTTTCTATAGAAAATTAAAAGGGAGGAAAACTTTCTTTCGAAAGGGGTAGGTTGAAAATTGTTTTTGAAATGAAGGTAACCATTTTCAACCAGAGGATGGTTTTTGAGAAAGTCAACATGACAACCAAAGTAATCCCACCATCGGAGAAACCAAATTGGGAGTTTTATAGATGTCATGGAATGATGAAAGTAAAAAAGCCAGGAATGGCTATGGTTTGTATTTTGGAGTAGTTTTTCTGATAATCATTTAAATGAGCAGATGTATATTGGAGGATTTGTTCTTAGTTGTTTTAGACTTGTTTAAGAATCCCTCTGTAACCCAAGTCTGAGGCATCAGTCTCAACTACCTTATGAGCTAATGGGTTAGCTAAAAGGAGAAGTGGAATAGTTTGAACTTGCCATTTGATATGTCGGACTATGCTGGTATGAAGGTCAGACCATTAGACCGGGTCTTTCTTTAACCTATCATGTAAAGGTTTGGCAAGATGACTAATGTTTGGATAGTAATCAAGGACATAGTTAAGACTTCCTAAAAACCTTTGTAATTGGGTTTTGTTTGTGATCTTATCAGGGAATTTGTTTGTAAAGGATAATGATCGCTCTATAGGTGTTACAGTACCTTGGCAGATATAATCGCCTAGGAAATGGACAAGAGTTTGAAATAGAGAAATCTCGTATTTGAAAACAACTAATCCATTTTGTTGAACAACATGAAAGAATATATGTAGATGCTTAAAATGTTGATCTATTGAGTTGGAAAAAATGAGAACATCATTAATATAAACAATACATAATTTGGAATGTCATTGAAGATGTCATTCATAATGCGTTGGAATTTAGAAGGTGGTTTTTTCAATCCAAAAGGCATGACATTCCATTCGTATTGGCCGAAAGGAACTGTAAATGCAGTTTTGTATTGATCCCTAGGATCATTATGGATTTGCCAAAATCTGGATTTCATATCAAATTTGGAAAATATAAATGCAGAATGTAATTTTTGTAACAAATCTTTTTTGTTTGGGATTGGATATCAAATCCATTTTAAAGCAGAATTTAAGGGTTTGTAGTTGATCACAAATCTTGGTGTGCCTCTTTCAATATCAGAGTTTTTATTCACAGAGAAGGCTGCACACGACCATGGTGATCTGGACTTTTGAATAAGACCTTTAGACTCCATATCTAGGATTTCAAGTCTGCAATGCTGTTTGAGATCAACCTTCATTTGAATAGGTCTTGCCTTTATAGGTATATGTTTTTTCGGAAAAAGTATGTTCATAAGCAAGATCAACAACATGTTGTTTTCTTTTCCAGAAGGCATTGGGTAAGTCTGAACAGATTTGTTGTTCAATCTTACTTTGTAAATCAGTGATTCTCTTTTGTAAAACCGAGTTTTGTAATTATTTATTGATACGACAAAATGAAACATGGTTTTGTAAATCATGTAAATGGAATTGCTTTCCATGAATTAAAGCATTAATATGATAGGTACGTATAAAGCATGCTTTAATTAGATTTAAATTTCTAGTCTTAGATTTTTCTAAGAATGAGAAAACAAGTTTAATGTTATTGATCTTGGAGGTAATACAATCATGATGTGCTTTGTATAGAGTGATCATGTCGATGAATGGGGTGCCGAGAATGATGGTATGATTAATATCTTTTGTAACGATAAAGAATGTTTTAAGAGAAATTCCTTTGTTGAAAACAGAGGCTTGGGTTTTGCCTGCAATATGCAATTTTGAATTGTTAGCAGCATAGAGTTTTTCAGAGGTGGTTTGTAAAAATTGTTTTGGACCTACGCCTTTTTGGATGCAGTTTAAATCTGCACCTGTGTCAAATAAGGCGATAGTGTCGAGTTTGAAATCATCTAAAAAGACTAAGGTAATTTTGATCAAATATTTTTTGGAAGATATTTGGGTCAACACATTCAAGAAATCATCAGGAATATCCTCAATGTTTGAAAAGTGCATGACGTAATGCAGACTCATCAGTTTGGTCTTCTGGTTTAGACTCGTGTCAGACTGGGTCGCAATTTTGGATAGAAGATCTTGTAAGATGGCAAAGTTTTTCTATTGAGCGTGTTTTAGGGTTTGTAACTCAGATTTGAAGGTTTTGATCTCAAAATATAATTCTGGGATGGTAACTGAGGTTTTGGATTTCTTCTTGTTAAGGATCTTTGTAAGGTCGTGGATATTGGTACTAGTGGAGGGTAATACAGAGCGGTTTGAAGGGTTAGATGGAGGTGTTCTTGTTTGTTGAAATCTTTCAACAGTTTATCTAAATATGTTTTTTGGAGCTAAGGATCATCAAGTCTTTTGATGGCCTCAAAGATGAATTCTTGGTCTTGGGTTAAGACGCTAATTTGTTTGGAATTTGTAGAGGTATCTGAAGTAGCGCTGGAAGTTGCTATTTCATCAATTTGAAATTATTCTTTAGAAGTATCTGAAGGAGAGGGATGTGTATCTATGGTTTTAATATATAGGTTTTGTATTTGGTTGATAGTTTCTTTATCTATTTGAAGCTCATGGAGTTTGGTATTGATTTTGTAAAAACAGGACGTATGTCCTTTCTGGTTGCATTTGTAAGAGGTAATCTTTTTGAAGTCAAATTTTGGTTTGGGCTTTGACTGGAAAGGCTTATGGGCTTTGGTAGATTTCTTGTAGGGCTTTTTGTAGTATGTCTGTTCTGGTTTGGAGTAAAACTGGTTTCGGTATTTATGAGCTGATCGTTTGTAAGGAGGTTTGTGACTTGAATAGTTTTTGGGTTTTGAGCAGTTTCCACTGTAGGAGAATTTTTTATTAGAAAGGTCAAACTGGTGACAGAAACTACCAAGTTCTTGTCTGGTACGTTTCATTTCCCACTTCAAGTGTTTTTAGAGTTTGAGATCCTGACAGATCTTAAGACCTTTTTTTTTTTGGTGAAGCTCACAAGTTCACCGTATGTAAGTTGGTCATATGGTATGGTTTTGGTTGTAAAGGCAGCTTTGATTTTGTTTCTGACCTTTTCTCCTAAGAGAATAGGTAAGCCTGCAATGAATTTTTCTTTCCAAAAAGACTGGTTTGAATCTTCTCTAAGCATAACACGGGTAAGGAAGGTGTTTTTGTAATCGATTTTGAATATAAGAGCAACAAGAATAGATCCTTCAAGCATATGGTAATTATGGGTCTTGATTTGTAATAACATGCTTTGTAAAATGTTTTTATCTTTGAGGGATATAGTAAGGTTTGAATAGCAGTCAAAAGATACTGGACCACTACAGAGGCTAGACTTAATGGAATTTAGGAGTGATTCTTGGAAGTTGTGGAATCTAGCATCTCGGAGTATATCTAGAATGGAGGTATTTAAGCCTTCTTTTGTAAGTAGTTTTATTTCGACTTGAACTAGACCGAAATGAATGTATTTGTAGTTTCTGGCTAGGTGTTTTTGTAGTGATTTTTTTGGAGAGGAGTTGGATAGTCTCAAAAGGTTTTGTAAGCTAAATATCTCTTTCTTTACTTTTAATTGTAAAATCTGTTTTGAAAATGTCATATTTGGATTTTTGATAAATCTGTGTTTGATTGGATTTTTTATAAATCTGTGTTTGAGAAATCTTTGGAATTTTCCAATCATCAATATTTTTTGTAAAATCCTCAATTGTTATTTCTTCACTTTGTACAATCATTTTATTCTCAGAGGTGTCAGATGTAAAAGAAGCCAAAATAGAAGTAGATCTATAGAAAACGAAATCCATAGTTTAAAGAGAGACTAGAAAACATGCTGTAAGTTATATGGACTTACTGCCCTAGTCACTCAACAAGACTTACACCATTCAGTAGCATTCACCTATTAACCAAGGGTCTCTCTTCTCTATTGGGTTTCTTCAATTTAAAGTACTATTACTACCCAGATCCTAGTAGGATGTGATACCAAATAGATTAAAAAAGGATCACACTAAATAAAACAAATGATTTTACTATAAATAGATAAAGCAGTACGTGGCTTTGTTACACCTAAGAATGATCTATAGATCGGGTTACAGGTTTCTAGTCGATATATTGAGTTTTTGGGAAGAAAAAACAGAAAGGAAAACCGATAAATTTCTGATGTGAATGAACAAGGCAAGACTAACAATGTCAGGATCCTTGATCAAACACAGAGCATACTTAATTTGCAATTATTTAAAGAAATGGATATAAACATATAATGATTCAAAAGTTTAAGGAAATAAACCTTGAAATTTGTATTGATACAAAGCAGGGGATAATTTACAGGAGATACGAGTTACAGTTTTGGAATTGATACAGGTTTTGAATACAAAGCAGGGAATAAAATGATACATTTTGTGAGTACAGAGGAATAATATGATTCGTCTAGAGAGAAACTTGTTGTGGTTGTAACAAGTTCTGCCTCTTCAAGTGGAATGAAGCCCCTTTTTATAGAGAAGGATAGTCTGCCTTTTGTAGAGGTGAGGAACACCTTTTGTAAGTGGGTGATGCCTTTTGAAAGTGGGAGACACCCTTTGTAAGTGTAGGACCCCTACACCGAAAGTATTTTTGACATTTTCAAAACTAATCTCCAAAATATTTTGACCATGGAAGAAGGATTTTATCATGAAACCCCTTGTATTGTAGCTTCTACACTTTTCCCTCCAAATTGGCACTACAAACCATAAGATCTGTGCAAACCTTAATCCTATTATGCCACCATACTTGACATCAACAATTCGGTTAAATTCAAACACTTCAAACTGCATCCAAATCACCCTGAACCTGCATATTAGATTATCCATCCTTCAGATTGGGAACATCCTTTACATAAACCAATCTCTTTCCCTATGCATCTCTGCACATCCTTCAAAGAATTCAGTACATCATATACATACTGGGATTACCAACAGGCATGGTTTAATGCCTTTTATCTCCAAAATACAAACCATAGCCATTCCTGGCTTTTTTACTTTCATCATTCCATGACATCTACAAAACTCCCAATTTGGTTTCTACGATGGTGGGATTACTTTGGTTGTCATGTTGACTTTCTCAAAAACCATCCTCTAGTTGAAAATGGTTACCTTCATTTTAAAAACAATTTTCAACCTACCCTTTTCGAAAGAAAGTTTTCCTCCTTTTTAATTTTTTGTAGAAAATTCTTTGTTCCATGGATGTGTTCATGGTTCTATGATTACAACCTCCAAAATAGACATCCAGTCTTTGTCCATAAATTCAAAATCAAATGGTTGGATTCTTTTGCAGCTAAATGAAAAGGTTCCAAATTAGCTGTTACAAAATGGTTATAAAAGAATCAAACAACTCCCATCATTGATCACCATCCTCAATCCAAATTTCTAGCCTGAAAGGCTCAAACAACAGCTCTCCTTGCCTCCGCTAAAACTGAGGAAGAATATCTCCAAATAGTGCAAGGCATTATACAAAACGAAGACCCCAAAACAGTCTTGTCCCAATCCAGCTCATCTGACTCGACATCTCCTGCCATTTCCCTTGGAGAAGACAATGAAGATAATTGCTATGGCATTCTGCCGCCTATTAAAAGGCACTAAAAAAAAAGTGTCGGCAGAAAATGTCAAAAATACTTTCGGTGCAGGGGTCCTCCACTTACAAAAGGTGTCTCCCACTTTCAAAAGGCGTCACCTACTTACAAAAAGTGTTCCCCACGTCTATAAAAGGCAGACTATTCTCCTCTATATAAGGAGGCTTCATTCCACTTGAAGAGGCAGAACTGGTTACAACCACAACAAGTTTTTCTCCAGACGAATCATATTATTCCTCTGTACTCACAAACTGTATCATTTTATTCCCTGCTTTGTATTCAAAACCTGTATCAATTCCAAAACTGTAACCCATATCTCCTGTAAATTATCCTCTGCTTCGTATCAATAGAAATTTCAAGGTTTATTTCCTTAAACTTTTGAATCTTTACATGTTTATATCCATTTCTTTAAATAATTGCAAATTAAGTATGCTCTGTGTTTGATCAAGGATCCTAACATTGCTGGTCTTGCCTTATTCATTCACATCAGAAATTTATCCATTTTCCTTTCTGTTATTTCTTCCCCAAAACTCAGTATATCAGCTGGAAACCTGTGACCTGATCTATAAATCATTCTCAGGTGTAACAAAGCCACGTACTGCTTTATGTATTTATAGTAAAATCCTTTGTTTTATTTAGTGTGATCCTTTTTTAATCCATTTGGTATAACATCCTACTAGGATCTGGGTAGTAATAGTACTTTAGATTGAAGAAACCCAATAGAGAAAAGAGACCCTTGGTTAATAGGTGAAGCTACTGAATGGTGTAGTCCTGTTGAGTGACTAGGGCAGTAAATCCATATAACTTACAGCATGTTTTCTAGTCTATCTCTTCAAACTATGGATTCTGTTTTCTATAGATCTACTTTTATTTTGGCTTCTTTTACATCTGACACCTCTGAGAATTAGAGGATTGTACAAAGTGAAGAAATAACAATTAGGATTTTACAAAAAATATTGATGATTGGAAAATTCCAAAGATTTCTCAAACACAGATTTATCAAAAATCCAAATATGACATTTTCAAAACAGATTTTAGAATCAAAACTGAAGAAAGAGGTATTCAGCTTACAAAACCTTTTGAGACTATCAAACTCCTCTACCAAAAATCACTACAAAAACACCTAGCCATAAACTACAAATACATTCATGTCGGTCTAGTTCAAGTTGACATAAAACCACTTACAAAAGAAGGCTTAAATACATCCATTTTAACTGTACTCCGAGATGCTAGATTCCACAACTTCCAAGACTCACTCCTAAGTTTCATTGAGTCTAACCCCTGCAGTGGTCCAGTATCTTTTGACTGCTATTCAAACCTTACTATATCCCTCAAAGACAAAAACGTCTTACAAAGCATGTTATTACAAATCAAGACCCATAATTACCATATGCTTGAATGATCTATTCCCGTTGCTCTTATATTCAAAATCCACTACAAAAACACTTTCCTTACCCGTGTCATGCTTAGAGAAGATTCAAACCACTTTTTTTAGAAAAAAATAAATTCCGTGTAGGCTTACCTATTCTTTTACGAGAAAAGGTCAGAAACAAAATCAAAGCTGCCTTTACAACCAAAACCATACCATATGACCAACTTACATATGATGAACTTGTGAGCTTCACCCAAAAAAGAAGGTCTTAAGATCTGTTAGGATCTCAAACTCCAAAACACTTGAAGTGGGAAATGAAACGTACCACACAAGAACTTGGTAGTTTCTGTCATTAGTTTGACCTTTCTATTAAAAAACTATCCTGTAGTGGAAACTACTCAAAACCCAAAAACTATTTAAGTCACAAACCTCCTTACAAACGATCAACCCATAAATACCAAAAATAGTTTTACTCCAAACCATAACACATATACTACAAAAAGCCCTACAAGAAATCTACCAAAGCCCATAAGCCTTTCCATTTAAAGCTCAAACCAAAATTTGACCTAAAAAACATTACGAGTTACAAATGCAACCAGAAAGGACATACGTCCCATTTTCGCAAAATAAATACAAAACTCCATGAGCTTCAAATAGATGAAAAACCATTAACTAGATACAAAACCTATATATTGAAACCACATATATAGACCCCTCTCCTTCAAACACTTCTGAAGAAGAATTCCAAATTGATGAAATAGCAATTTCCAGTGCTACTTCAGATACCTCTACGAATTTCAAACAAATTAGCGTCCTAACCTAAGACCAAGAATTCATCCTTGAGGTCATCAAAAGACTTGATGATCCTCAGCTCCAAAAAACCTATTTAGATAAACTTTTGAAAGATTTCAACAAACCAGAACACCTCTATCTAGCCCTCCAAACCGCTTTGTATTACCCTCCATTAGTATCAATATCTACGACTTTACAAAGATCCTTAACAAGAAGAAATCCAATACCTCAGTTACCATCCCAGAATTACATTCTGAGATCAAAATCCTCAAATTTGAGTTACAAACCCTAAAACACGCTGAACAGAAAGACTTTGTCATCTTACAAGATCTTCTATCCAAAATTGCGACCCAGTCTGACACTGAGTCTTAATCGGAAGACCAAACTGATAAGTCTGCATTACGCCATGCACTTTTCAAACATTGAGCATATTCCTGATGATTTCTTGAATGTGTTGACCCAAATATCTTCCAAAAAATATTTGATCAAAATTACCTTAGTCTTTTCAGACAATTTCAAACTCGACACTATTGTCTTATTTAACACAGGTGCAAATTTAAACTGCATCAAAAAACAATTTTTACAAACTACCTCTGGAAAACTCTTTGCTGCTAACAATTCAAAATTGCATATTGCAGGGAAAACCCAAGCCTCTGTTTTCAACAAAGGAATTTCTCTTTTAAAACATTCTTTGTCGTTACAAAAGATATTAATCATACCATCATTCTCGGGACCCCATTCATCGACATGATCACTCCATACAAAGCACATCATGATTGTATTACCTCCAAGATTAATAACATTAAACTTGTTTTCTCATTCTTAGAAAAATCTAAGACTAGAAATTTAAATTTAATTAAAGCATGCTTTATACATACCTATCATATTAATGCTTTTATTCATGGAAAGCAATTCAATTTACATGATTTACAAAACCATGTTTTATTTTGTCGTATCAATAAATAATTACAAAACTTGGTTTTACAAAAGAGAATCACTGATTTAGAAAGTAAGATTGAACAACAAATCTGTTCAGACTTACCCAATGCCTTCTAGAGAAGAAAACATGTTGTTGATCTTCCCTATGAAGATATATTTTCAGAAAAACATATACCTACAAAGGCAAGACCTATTCAAATGAATGCTGACCTCAAACAGCATTGCAGACTTGAAATCCTAGATCTCGAGTCTAAAGGTCTTATTCAAAAGTCCAGATCACCATGGTCGTGTGCAACCTTCTATGTGAATAAAAAATTTGATATTGAAAGAGGCACACCAAAACTTGTGATCAACTACAAACCCTTAAATTCTTTTTTAAAATGGATTCGATATCCAATCCTAAAAAAAAAATATTTGTTACAAAAATTACATTCTGCATTTATATTTTCCAAATTTGATATGAAATTCGGATTTTGGCAAATCCATATTGATCTTAGGGATTGATACAAAACTGCATTTACAGTTCCTTTCACCCAATACAAATGGAATGTCATGCCTTTTAGATTGAAAAATACATATTCTGAATTCCAACGCATTATGAATGACATCTTCAATGCACATTCCAAATTCTGTATTGTTTACATTGATGATATTCTCATTTTTTCCAACTCAATAAATCATCATTTTAAGCATCTATATATATTCTTTCATACTGCTCAACAAAATGGATTACTTGTTTGATCTATAGGTGTTACAGTACCAACATAGTCTGACAAATCAAACAACAGGTTCAAACTATTTCACTTCTCCATTTAGCTAACCCATTAGCTCCTAAGGTAGTCAAGACTGATGCTTCAGACTTGGGTTACAGAGAGATTCTTAAACAAGTCCGAAACAACAAAGAACAAATCCTCCAATATACATCTGCTCATTGGAATGATTGTCAGAAAAACTACTCCACTATATAAAAAAAAGATTCTTTCAATTGTTATTTGTATTACAAAATTCCAAAGTGATTTATTAAACAAAAAAAATTCCTTCTTTGTGTTGATTGTAAATCTGCAAAAGAAGTTTTACAAAAAGATGTCCAAAATCTTGCTTCAAAACAGATTTTTGCCCGATGACAAGCTATTTTAAGTATTTTTTATTACGACATTGCTTACATTAAAGGAGATTCAAATTCAATCCCTGATTTCCTAACCTGCGAATTCCTTCAAAACAGATTCTGATGCCTCCAAAGGCCAAATCCAAAGATAAGGGGAAAACTCCCCAAACTCAACCTACAAAACCAGAAAGCCCACAACCTCCTCCAAAACTCATGTCTTCAGCCATCCTAACTGTCAAACCTATTAAATCTTGGTATGAGGTCGTCGTTGAAGAAGAAGACATTACAAAACCAACACAGGTACAACCGGACTTAGTCGAACACTGGGTTGCTACCCTTTCCAAATCTCTAGAATTGCTTCTGGCACTACAAAAGGTCTCCCAACAGGCCTCTAGTGACCAAGGGTCACAATTAGGTAGTATTTCCAAATCAATTTCAAAACCACAAGCAGGTTTACCTTCTAAAAAACCCCTACTTACTTTACAAACCCTACAACAAAACTTTTCCAAATCCAAATCAAAATACATTTTCAAAACTAATTTCCAAAATATTTTGACCATGGAAGAAGGATTTTATCATAAAAACTCTTCTATTATATCTTGTACACTTTTCCCTCCAAATTGGCACTACAAACCATAAGATCTATGCAAACCTCAATCCTATTATGCCACCATACTTGACATCAACAATTCGGTTAAATTCAAACACTTCAAACTGCATCCAAATCACCCTGAACCTGCATATTAGATTATCCATCCTTCAGATTGGGAACATCCTTTACATAAACCAATCTCTTTCCCTATGCATCTCTGCACATCCTTCAAAGAATTCAGTACATCATATACATACTGGGATTACCAACAGGCATGGTTTAATGCCTTTTATCTCCAAAATACAAACCATAGCCATTCCTGGCTTTTTTACTTTCATCATTCCATGACATCTACAAAACTCCCAATTTGGTTTCTACGATGGTGGGATTACTTTGGTTGTCATGTTGACTTTCTCAAAGACCATCCTCTGGTTGAAAATGGTTACCTTCATTTCAAAAACAATTTTCAACCTACCCCTTGTGAAAGAAAGTTTCCTCCCTTTTCATTTTTTGTAGAAAATTCTTTGTTCCATGGGTGTGTTCATGGTTCTATGATTACAACCTCCAAAATAGACATCCAGTCCTTGTCTGTAAATTCAAAATCAAATGATTGGATTCTTTTGCAGCTGAATCAAAAAGTTTCAAATTAGTTGTTACAGAATGGTTATAAAAGAATCAAACAGCTCCCATCATTGATCACCATCCTCAATCCAAATTTCTAGCCCGAAAGGCTCAAACAGCAGCTCTCCTTGCCTCCCCTAAAACTGAGGAAGAATACCTCCAAATAGTGTAAGGCATTATACAAAGCCAAGACCCCAAAACAGTCTTGTCCCAATCCAACTCATCTGACTTGACATCTCTTGCCATTTCTCTTGGAGAAGACGATGAAGATAATTGCTTTGACATTCTGCCCCCTATCAAAAGGCACTAAAAAAAAATGTTGACAGAAAATGTCAAAAATATTTTCGGTACAGGGGTCCTCCACTTACAAAAGGTGTCTTCAACTTTCAAAAGACGTCACCGACTTACAAAAGGTGTTCCCCACGTTAACAAAAGGCAGACTATCCTCCTTTATATAAAAAGGCTTCATTCCATTTGAAAAGGCAGAACTGGTTACAACCACAACAAGTTTCTCTCTAGACGAATCATATTATTCCTCTGTACTCACAAACTGTATCATTTTATTCCCTGCTTTGTATTCAAAACCTGTATCAATTCCAAAACTGTAACTCGTATCTCCTGTCATAACCCAATTCTGGGTTATTCCTAAAAATTCACTTTTTTTCAAAATAAAAATCAAAAAAATAAAATAAACGCTGGCAACATGGAGAAAGCAAGCCGGGAAATCAAGCTGTAATTTTTGGAGAAAATTCAAGGACTAATTGTACCCCATTATGCCCAAGAATGGAGAAAAAATGCAAATTCAAGGTCTAACCCTACCTCTTTTTGTGTGCCTCTTTGAACCCTCACCTCTCGTCTAGTGCATTTCTCAATCCTACCTCTTGTCGACCGCGCTTTTCAGCCCTTGTTCCCCTTCGAGTTCTATCTCTTTTCGAACGCTCTTTTGAGCTCCCATCTCTTGAATAGTGCGTCTTCAAGCCCTACCATGTGGTCTCTTCAAGACATTTTATTTTTTTCACCTAGTAGGTCACCCATCACAATTAAACCTCTTTGAAAACTCTTTTCTTCTTCCATTTGGGCCGGTTGCCCATTACAATGAAACTATTTTCGAGAAATTTTCGCATTTCTCACCGCTTTCAAAATCTTTCATTTGGACCAGTTGCCCATTACAATGAAACTATTTTTGAGAAATCCTCGCATTTCTCACCACCTCCAAAAATGTTTCATCTGGGCAGGTCGCCCATTACAACAAGATCACTTTGAAAAATCTTTACATTTTTCATATCGTTGAAAAATCTTTGCATTTTTCACAACTTTGAAAAATCTTCGTGTTTTTCATCTGGGCAGGTCGCCCATTACAACAAGACCACTTTGAAAAATCTTTATATTTTTCACAACGTTGAAAAATCTTTGTATTTTTCGCAACTTTGAAAAATCTTCGTGTTTTTCACCTGGGCAGATCGCCTATTACAACAAGATCACTTTAAAAAATCTCTGTATTTTTCACCTCTTTGAAAAATCTTTGCATTTTTCACCCGGGTAGGTCGCCCATTACAATAGGACCCTCTCAAAAAAAATTTTAATTTTCTCTGGGTAGGTCACCCATGACAATTCGACCACTTTAAAATCTCTAAATTTTCAAAAGAAAAATCTTGCAGTTCTTACTCTGAGTGCGCTTTCTAGCCCTCAAAAAGATTCATCATTTCTCAATATGATGAGTCCATCATCTCTCATTCTTCTTTTTCTTCTTTACAACGCTTACTACCTAAAGTCTCTTACGAGACTTTCAATCGTAGGCATTGTAAAGAGGGGGGCAACTGTCATAACCCAATTCTGGGTTATTCCTAAAAATTCACTTTTTTTCAAAATAAAAATAAAAAAATAAAATAAAAGCTCGCAACGTGGAGAAAGCAGGCTGGGAAATCAAGCTGTAATTTTTGGAGGAAATTCATGGCCTAATTGTACCCCATCATGCCCAAGAATGGAGAAAAGAATGCAAATTCAAGGTCAAATTAAATGATTATTGGACGAATTTGCATAAAAATTAAGTCCAAGGACATAATTAAAATTTTAATAGGCCAATTTGATTTAATCATGGGCCAAATTGAATTTTAATTATGCTTAAGAATTAATTTGGGTCCAATTGAAGGATTTAATTAAGTGTAAGGACTTAATTATACTTTAAATGGATCAAATTAATTTTATTTGGGGCTTAATTGGTGAAAAATTAAGTTTGAGAGCCTAATTTGAGCTTAATTGAGAATATTGAAATTTTAAGAGACCAAATTTAATTTTCACCAAGTTAATTGATTGAAATTAGGGGCCAAATTGCAAGAAATTGAAGTTTTTGGGTCAATTAGGGGCTAAATTGAAGAAATACTAGACCAAGGACCATATCGCAATAAGCACGTAACTTCGGGGCTCCAATTGAAGTTTATCAGAGGCTTCATTGCAAACGTTTAGGGTCAATTAGAGGTTCAATTGAAAGAGGAAGGACTGAAATGAACTTCGACCAAAATCAGAACTTTGGTACTATTCATCTTCTTCTTTATTTTTCTGAAAAAACTAGTCCAGTCATCTCCTTTGCAGGTGCATTTAATGCACCCAATGTCAATCGAATTTAACCAAACTTGCACGAAAATGATCCTCTGCAGTTCCTCTACAGTTCCATATCAATAGTTCAGTCTCAATGACAAGTAATCGGCGTCGGTGTCGACCTAAACATGCCAACTCAGGCAGCTTTTTCTGCAGATTTGACAGTGCACCATGCCTACTTTGAGCCAACGGTTAGGATCCTTCCCAACCGAATCAAAGGTTGAAAATTTTTTCCCTGTGTAGACAAGATTGCCCTCTTCTACCGCCTATAAATAGAGGTGGATTTCATGGCCCGAGGGAGGAGAAAATTAGGTCCAAAGTCGAAGAAAAACCAGCCACCTCCCCTGTTTTTCTTCTTTTTCTGTCGTCTCTCTCTCTCTCCTTTCTCCTTCTCAGTCGTGCCTTCAGCCGCCACCACCACTGTCATCGCCGTCTGGACAACCATCCTCTCCACCATACTTCTCCCTCTCCACTGATGCTTCTCCCTTTTTCTCCACAGCGGCAGCAGCTCATCAGCACCACCATTTTCGTTTTCTTCCTTCTCTAGCATCTGCAGCAGCAACATTAGTGCCGACCTCCACTTCCACAACCAGCTTTACCGCCATAATTTCCATCAACCCAGCTCCTCATCAGTGGCAGGGCAGCCACCGTGACCTTCTCTCTCTTCTTCTTTTTCCATCTTTTCTCTCTCCTCTGCAACTTTTTCTTCTTCCTCCCATAGCCAACTCCAGCCACCATCACATCAGCCGACGCCCCTTGAGCCACCGGCCGAACCACCTCATCACGACCAAGACCCCCACGCCAGGCAACTTCCTCCTCCCAGCTTTGCCTCTTTCTTCCTCGTCGTGGCTGCTGCATGCAGAATTCATTCCTGCATACAGCAAGCCAATTAATTAGCCCCTGGTTTTAGCCCCTGGTTTGGGCCGGGCCAGTTATGGCCCGGCCCAAGTGGCTAGGTCTGGCCCGCCCCCCTTTTTTTTAAAAAAAAAATCCAAAATTTTTTTCAAAAATCCTTTGAAAAAGTTATGATTTTCTCAAATATTTTTCTACCAATTTTTGTATAATATCGGGTTGTATATTTACACTGTAAAATACAAATCCGGTATTAAAATACCCGGTTTTTTCCGAAATGTTTCAAAAAAAATCAAAACATTTTCAAAAAGAAAAAAATATTTTATTGCATATGGCCAAATCCTAAAAATTTTCCAAGCATATTTTTCATAAAAAAATATAAATAAAAATTGCATCTTTTTCATGTTTAAAAAAAAATTCAAAAAATGGATATCATAACCAGGTTATGATTATCCATTAGGATTTGACCAACATGTCAAAAATCGTTTTCCAATCTTTTTTTAGGATCCAGATGTAGACTTTAATATTTGTGGGGTGTAAAATTACACGATGAAGTACACCCTCAGGTATTAAAGATACAAGGTGTAGAAATGCGATGATAAAATTCAGACTTTAGAACGGTTAGGATTTAACCCGATAAGGGAGATCTGCCTTGAACCTTAGAAAAGACCAACGAATAGAAACTCAATCTAGAAAAACAATCAAACAACAATGCAGCTTACCTTAGTTATGGTGCACTAAGGGTGATGCGTCTTCCCCTTACACAACCAGTCCCTTACTCAAACTCTCGCAGACCATAGGCTCCTAGTGACCATAATATTAGGTGGTGACTCCTAAACGTTAATCATAATTTTATGGTTAAATCCAAAAACCCTTCTCAACACACAACACCCCCTCATCAAGAGGCACGACAAGAGCCTCCGCCATCGCGAGACGACGTCGCCCCCGCGACATCTCCTGCAAATTATCCCTTACTTTGTAGCAATAGAAATTTCAAGGTTTATTTCCTTAAACTTTTGAATCTTTACATGTTTATATCCCTTTCTTTAAATAATTACAAATTAAGTATGCTTTGTGTTTGATTAAGGATCCTGACATTGCTGGTCTTGCCTTGTTCATTTGCATCAGAAATTTATTCATTTTCCTTTCTGTTCTTTCTTCCTCAAAACTTAGTATATCAACTGGAAACCTGTGACCTGATCTACAGATCATTCTCAGGTGTAACAAAGCCACGTACTGCTTTATCTATTTATAGTAAAATCCTTTGTTTTATTTAGTGTAATCCTTTTTTAATCTATTTGGTCTCACAGTCTACTGGGATCTAGGTAGTAATAGTTCTTTAGATTGCATAAACCCAAGAGAGAAGAGAGACCCTTGGTTAATAGGTGAATGCTACTGAATGGTGTAAGTCCCGTTGAGTGATTAGGGCAGTAAATCCATATAACTTGCAACTTGTTTTCTAATCTATCTCTTCAAATTATGGATTTGGTTTTCTATAGATCTACTTCTATTTCGGCTTCTTTTACATCTGACACCTCTGAGAATAAGAGGATTGTACGGAGTGAAGAAATAACAATTAAGGATTTTACAAAAAATATTGATGATTGGAAAATTTCAAAGATTTCTCAAACACAGATTTATCAAAAATACAAATATGACATTTTCAAAACAGATTTTACAATCAAAACTAAAGAAAGAGATATTCAGCTTACAAAATCTTTTGAGACTATCCAACTCCTCTCCCAAAAATCCTTGCAAAAACATCGAGCCAGAAACTACAAATACATTCATGTCGGTCTAGTTCAAGTCGGCATAGAACCACTTACAAAAGAAGGCTTAAATACCTCCATTCTAGCTGTACTCCGAGATGTTAGATTCCACAACTTTCAAGACTCACTTCTAAGTTCCATTGAGTCTAGCCTCTGCAGCGGTCCAGTATCTTTTGACTGCTATTCAAACCTTACTATATCTCTTAAAGACAAAAACATCTTACAAAGCATGTTATTACAAATCAAGACCTATAATTACCATATGCTTGAAGGATCTATTCCCATTGCTCTTATATTCAAAATCCACTACAAAGTTATGTTCTCAACTTTTGCCAGTAAACACAAATACCAATCTCAAAAAGGAGAAACACTCCTTATCTAAACAGATCTATCCCGATCAAACACAATTGTTCCAAAAGCTATCCAATGGAAAGATATAACCCTTTCCAGATGATTGGATCCTTGAAGGAGCAACCCCACTAGAAATACCACAACCACCATAACCAAATGTTCAAATCAAAGACTTAACCCAATACATAGATGGTAAAGTCAAATTGTCTTTCCTTCGTCATTCTACAAGCTCTAGATTCTCAGAAGAATCTTCTTCTTCTAGCACAATAGATCTTAGAAGAATGTCCAAAAAACTTTTTGTCATTAACATTCCATACCACACGAATCCTCCTAGATACTCTACATCAGACATCCCTTCTACAAGTTTCCAACATGCAGATTACACTACAAATATACCAAAACCAGTGTATATAAACACTGACCAACTATTGCCTTCAACATCTCCAACCTTCTCTACAATCACTGAAAACATCCAAAATGAGCTGAATGTTTTGACTTCAGAAAAACATTTTGTTCTTGACAAATCTCATTTCAAAAATGATTTTTATAGTGAAATAAATTTTGAAAGACGTTCTTGGTTTTTCAAACATTTCCTCCAACAAAGACAAGATATTCAAAAAGAATTCCATCCTTATATTGAATTAAATGAAGAACAAATACTATTCATTGATTGGTTTGCATCATATTAGGCACTTGCACATCATGTTGCATATCCATTTGCATCCATTAAACATGCATGCCCGATTACAACCAGGTCAAAAACTCCAGTATGGAACCTTACCAGTGGTCCTTCGATCGAATCTGACCATCCACTCTGAGGAACATCCAAATAACCCACAACAATCAAACTATTGATGCTGCTCCCTACAAGTTACCCGGTGATGACACCCTGTCAAACATTAAGCACATCATCCACCAAAACAACTTTACAAATACTAACCTCAACTCCATAGTTAAACAACTTACCTAACTGGAAAAACAATTACAAAGAACCACTACAATTGACACCAAAACCTCAGTCGACCTAAACCTAAAAAACCCAGCCTTCAAACCTTATCAAGTTACAAAAACAAGCTAAACACAAATCCAAGAGAACTAAACAGATTTTCTTAGAGCCATCAAAACACACTTACAACACCTTGACAGTTCATCTTTAATTGTCCCAGACACACCACAAACAACCAACCCCTCTACATCCATAAATCAAGTCAATACCCTACAAAATAGCCCTGGGCAGTCTTCTGATGAAAATGTCTTTCAAAACCAACCTTTTAAACTAAATAGACTTACCTGGCAAGCTCCCAAAACAACCATTGCCCCAGATATTTTCATAGCTACTGAACCAAATATCCTAAACCAACACAAATACAATGCCTCTTCCCTCTATGAATGGAACATAGATGGAATGTCCGAATACAACATCCTAAACACCCTTCAACAAATGACCATGGCAGCCAATGCCTACAAAACTCAAACAGGAATCCCGGACAAAGCCATTGCTGAACTCCTTATTGCTGGCTTCTCTGGCTAGTTAAAAGGATGGTGGGATTACCATCTCACTGAAATCGACCACTTACATATCCTAAACTCCTTCCAAACATATGAAGACCAAACACCCATCATTGACCCATCTGGAAACGCCATCCAAGATGCTGTGTTAACCCTAATCCTTACAATCTCCTTATATTTGTCGGAGACCCTTACTATTTGAAACATAAAAATGCCGAACTTCTTTCCAATCATAGGTGTAAGAAGCTTAATAACTTTCAATGGTACAAAAACACCTTCATTACCTGTGTCATGGTTAGAGAAGATTCAAACCAGTCTTTTTGGAAAGAAAAATTCATTGCAGGCTTACCTATTCACTTAGGAGAAAAGGTCAGAAACAAAATCAAAGATGCCTTTACAACCAAAACCATACCATATGACCAACTTACATACGGTGAACTTGTGAGCTTTACCCAAAAAGAAGGTCTTAAGATCTGCTAGGATCTCAAACTCCAAAAACACTTGAAGTGGGAAATGAAACATACCAGACAAGAACTTGGTAGTTTCTATCACTAGTTTGACCTTTCTACTAAAACACCCTTTTGGAGTGGAAACCGCTCAAAACCCAAAAACTATTCAAGTCACAAACCTCTTTACAAACGATTAGCCCATAAATACCGAAAATACTTTTACTCCAAACCAGAACAGACATACTACAAAAAGCCCTATAAGAAATCTACCAAAGCCCATAAGCCTTTCCAGTCATAGCTCAAACCAAAATTTGACCTTAAAAAGATTACCTGTTACAAATGCAACTAGAAAGGACATAGTCTCATTTTTGCAAAATCAATACTAAACTCCATAAGCTTCAAATAGATGAAGAAACCATCAATGAGGTACAAAAGAGAATCACTAATTTACAAAGTAAGATTGAACAACAAATCTGTTCAGACTTACCCAACGCCTTCTGGAAAAGAAAACAACATGTTATTGATCTTCCTTATGAAGATACTTTTTAAGAAAAACATATATCTACAAAGGCAAGATTTATTCAAATGAAGGCTGATCTCGAACAACATTGCAGACTTGAAATCCTAGATCTCGAGTCTAAAGGTCTTATTCAAAAGTCCAGATCACCATGGTCGTGTGCAACCTTCTATGTGAATACAAACTCCGAGTTTGAAAAAGGCATACCAAGACTTATGATCAACTACAAACCCTTAAATTCTGCTTTAAAATGGATTCGATTTCCAATCCCAAACAAAAAAGATTTGTTACAAAAATTACATTATGCATTTATATTTTCCAAATTTGATATGAAATCCAGATTTTGGCAAATCCAGATTGATCCTAGGGATCAATACAAAACTGCATTTATAGTTTCTTTCGGCCGATATGAATGGAATGTCATGTCTTATGGATTGAAAAATACATCTTCTGAATTCCAACGCATTATGAATGACATCTTCAATGCACATTCCAAATTCTGTATCGTATACATTGATGATGTTCTCATTTTTCCAGCTCAATAGATCAACATTTTAAGCATTTATATATATTCTTTCATACTGCTTAACAAAATAGATTAGTTGTTTCCAAATCAAAGATTTTTCTATTTCAAACTCGTGTCCGTTTCTTAGGCGATTATACCTGCCAAGGTACTGTAACACCTATAGAGAGATTCTTATTCTTTACATACAAATTATATATATATATATATATATATATATATAATATCAAAATAAATCTTTTATTTTCTTTCCATCCCACTTCATATAATTCCTCTCGTCTATCCATATATTACAACTCATGCAAACACTTTCCCTCAAGTTAATATATATGGATGCCTTATGCATAACTTGATTAGTGAGCTGTAGAATTCTTTGCTGACATGATTTTTTTGATAAGTATATCTGCTAAATGATTTCTAGATTTAACAAATGAGAATCGAATTATCTTAGTCTTAAGGTTATATTTGTACCAATCCACCTCCATATGTTTAGTTTTATCATGTTGAATCGGATTATGAGAAATATTTATGGTAGCTTTATTATCATGGAAAAATCTTATTTCTAATGTGGGAGAAAAACCAATTTTAGTTAACAACATTTTCAGCCAAAGAAGTTCACACAAACCTTTGGTCATCCCTCGGAATTCTGCTTCGGCACTAGAGAGTGCCACCACAATTTGATTCTTACTTCTTTATGTCACCAGGTTTCCACTAACAAATGGGAAATACCCTAATGTTGACTTCCTATCTAAGATGTTCCCGGCTCAATCTGAGTATGTATAGCCCTCGACTTTCAAATGATCATTTTGAGAAAACATGAGCTCTTTCCCTGGAGACGACATCAAGTATTTTAGTAACCGAGTTATAGCCTCCATGTGTTCCTCACTTGGAGAATGCATAAATTAACTCACCACACTCGCGACATATGCAATATTAGGACGAGTATGAGATAAATAAATTAGTTTGCCAACTAACCATTGATATCTCCCCTTATCAGCTAGTTTCTGGTCCAGATAAATCCGAAGCTTGTGATTCTGGACAATCGGGGTATCTACCGGTTTGCACTCCAACAATCTAACTTCAGATAATACATCTAATAAATATTTTCTTTGGCATAGAAAGATGCTTTGATGACCTAGCAATCTCGATTCCCAGAAAATACTTGAGCCTACCTAGATTTTTCATTTCGGATTCACCAACCAATTGCCCTTGGAGCCGTGATATTTCTTCTCTATAATCTCCTATAATAATCATATCATCGACATAGACAAGCTGTTACCTTGCCTTGCTGTCTTTTGAGAAATAAAGTATGATCTAAGTTGCTTTGTTTGAAAAAATACTTTTTTATTGCCAAGCTAAATCTCCCAAACCACACTCATGGTGATTACTTTAATCCATACAAAGCTTGTTGCAACTTGCACACCTCATTAGTTTTTGTGGTCATAAAGTAGCCTAGAGGAATGTCCATATACACATCTTCTTCAAGATCACCATGAAGAAAGGCATTCTTCATGCCAAATTGATGTAGTGACCAATCTAAGTTCGTTGCAAGGGATAACAACACTCTGACAGTATTTAGTTTAGATACTAGAGAGAAAGTTTATTGGTAGTCTACACCATATATTTGTGTATACCTTTTTGCCATGATTCTTGCCTTGTACCTTTCTATAGATCTGTTAGTTTGTGTTTGATAGAGAACACTCACTTGCACCCCATTATTTTCTTTCCTCTTAGTAATGGTACTATGTTTCATGTCTTATTTTTCATTAAGGCTTACATTTCTTCTCTGATGGCTCGAGTCCATTTCGGGTCTTCCATGACTTCCTCCATTTTTGTTGGAACATGATGAGTAGAGATGTCATGTATGAGGGTCTTGAGAGGTTTGGGAAGCCCTTTTGTGGACATATAATTGGCAATGAGGTATCGTGATCTTCTTTCCTCAATGGCTGGTGAGTAGCGACTTGGTGGTTTGCCATGATTGTGCCTGTGAGGTAATACATAACCATCAAGAGATTCTATTATATTAGCATTCAAAGAGCTTACCTCAGGGTCATTCTCAGGAGTTGGGGTCTTCGTGTACTATAGAGGGGAAATAAACTGCAACTTTGTGATTGACTTCTTAACAATTAACTTCTTGATGTTCAGGAGCTTGAGGAACATAAACTGATCGCATCAGTTCCACATGTGCTTCGGACAAGCCTGACCATTCTAATTCCATCCATTTTGGTTCTTCCTGTCTAGGCCCCCTTAAAGAGGAGAATTGGGTGGGAAAAAGGTTTCGGTTTTCATGGAGGTGACATCCATAGAGATATAGGTGTGATTAGAAATGGGGTCATAACATCTATAGCCTTTTTTATGAAATGCATACCCCAAAAATAAGCATCGACGAGCACATAGGTCTAGCTTAGTCCACTGGTTCTTATGGAGATAAACATAAGCAATGCACCCAAACACACAAGGTGGAATCATCAAGACCATAGACATGGGAGTATATGCTACAAGAGCTTGTAATGGTGTTTTGGAACCCCAACACTTTAGAGGGCAGTCGATTTAGGAGATGCACAGAGGTAGTAACTGCATCAGCCCAATACTGAGAAGGAGCATAGACACCTATTAAGAGAGCTCAGGCAGTCTCAAGAACATGCCGATTTTTTCACTCTGCAATATCGTTTTGCTAAGGAGTTTGGGGTCATGAAGTTTATGAACAATGCTGTAATGGTCGAAATAATCATGAAATTGGTGATTAATATATTCACCACCATTGTCCGATTGAAACACTTGAATCTTAGTAGAAAATTGTGTGTTTACCATAACATGAAATTACTTAAACACACCAAAAACTTCATCTTTATGTTTTAGCAAATAAAGCCAAGTCATGCAGGTACAATCATCAACAAACAACACAAACCAGTTGAACCTGGACACAATATTAATTGGGAAAGAACCCCACACATCAAAATGTATCAAGGTGAAAGGAGTATCCTTTTTATTCAGATGAAAAGGATAACAAATCCTATGACTTTTTGCTAAAATACAAGTTTCACATTCAAAATCAAAATGTTTCAATTGAGAAAACAAATCCAGAAACAATTGCTTTATGTAGGTGAAGGACGAGTGTCTTAAATGATAGTGCCAAAGCCAGATCTCCTTCTCTTTGACACCAACAAAATGCTACTTGTGACGTGCTCTGCCCATACTAAAGTCTTCTATATAATCTCCTTGGTGAGAATGTCATGGATAAGAAAAAAAGCAAGATATATAAGCACAATACAATTCAGTTCAGAAGTCACTTGGCTTACAAAGAGGAGTTTATGAGATAGTGATGGAATGAGTAACGTATTAGATAGCTGCAAAGTAGGAGTTAAGGTCACGGTGCCTGCACCAATGACAAAGGAAATAACGTTATTAGCATTATCGATATTGGTATGTCTTAGTAAGGAAGTTTATGTGAAATCTTAAGAATCAAACGTCATATGGTCAGTGGCACTGAAGTATATCAATCATCACCAGGTGAACTAAAACAAACACAACCAAGGTTACCTGAGTCCGAAAAAGAGGAACCGTGGGTAATTGGTGGTGTAAAAGACAAATGAGACTATGTATTAGCCACCACTACGGTGCCAAGACCCTCGTTTTTGCTAGTTGTGTCACGATGTTTCTTAGCCTGGGGATCATTCCACCAATCAGGATATTCATGCAACTTAAAGAAATTTTCACGTGTATGCTTCTAATTGCCACAATGGGTGCATTTCAAGCCTTCAATCAATGCACGAGATTTTTGTTTCCCATTGTGCATGTTAGACGTGGGGTTGGCAGGCTCATGTCAAAGTCCTTTGGTGGCAAGAACAACACTAGGAATAGCCTCGCTGGCAGTGATCATAATAGTCTGGCGAATTGCTTCACGATAGATGTGAGCATATGCTTGCTCCATGGTAGGGAATAGATGAAGTTGCAGCACGTCTCCTAAAGTTTTATCTAGTCAATTGTTAAGGCCATCCAAGAAAACATACACTCGATCTTCTTGAAGATAATATTATACTTGTGAATATCAATTGCACACGCTATTAGATTAGGATGCTGGAAGTCAACCTCATGCCATAACCCCTGAAGATCATTGTAGTATTGCTCCAGGGAGCCTCCAGCTTGTTTAAGTTGTGTCACACGATGCCTTAGGTCATAAACCTGAGATGTGTCACAACAATCAAAATAAGTGGTAGAAATAGAGTCCCACACCATTTTAGCAGTAGGAAACTGAATGAAATTCTCTATTAATGAGGAATTCATTAAGTTAATTAGCCAGCCATTGACAATAGTGTTATCTGTATGCTATTTGCAAAAGGAGGGATTCGTCGATGGTGGTTGTGGAAAATCGCTATTAATATATCCTAATTTGTCTTTGCTCAAGATGTACATCTCGACAACTTGGGACCAAAGGGCATAGTTGGTTTCGTCTAGCTTGATGCTGATCAGAGTAGCAGGGGGTTCAACGGATAGGGATGGTGTTTGGACTTTGCTAAGAGCTTCAATGATTTTTGTGGTGAATTCTGTAAACATGGAATCAGACTGAGATGCATCAATGTGGTGCTCTATATCAGAATCCAACGATATGGTTGGTGAGATAAAGGAAGGCAAGTATTAGGGTTTTTGGGAACAAAAAAAGCCTAGAACCAGACTCTGATACTATGTCAAAATATTTACTATGTATATTATTCATCATACTTTACACAGTCGTTTGTTACACATATAAGATCAGATTAAATCTTCTATTTTTGGCTATACAGATCAGGTTCCTATAATTATGATCTCTTGGGATGGAAATTCTTTCTATCCATCTTCCTATAATTTCTCTCATCTACTTATATATTACAACTCACACCAACAAAGTACACTAGCAATTATCAACCCAACAATGTGAGCAACAAACCTTTTTGCACCAGTGTTTAAGCCACTTCTCATCAGTAGTGCTAGTTACAGCTGAGAGTTCCAATATTCTTGTAGCTGCATTTTAATTAATGCAATTTGTCTTCTAATGTTTTTGGCCATTTTCAGGTTCGGTCCTTAAACTTCTTAAGTCTCTTCAATATCATATGCCTTATGTTTGTGTACTAGTTTATATAATTTACATGCTTAATTTGAGTTAAAAGTTGCTTGATGTGATTTTATTTTTGTGATTTGGTTTGATCATTTGATATTAGAATGCATGAGTGATTATTTTTCTTTGCTGATTTGTGTTTGTGATTTTTCCAAACAAACCTCAAGTAATTTTTATAAAAATTCTAAAAAATCTTAGTGGACCATTTTAAAATTATTTGTGAGTCTCTTGCATGTTTTTTCCCCAACCTTTTCATTTAATATCTGGGTTGTAAATTTACACTGTAAGATACCGACCCGATATTAAATATACATACTTTTCTTTAAAATTTCAGAAAAATACAAAAAATAAAAAAATTCCTTATTTGGATAAAAAATACATTTTTATTTGTGTTCATACAACCAAATTCTAAAATCTTCAAACATATTTTATATAAAATAATAAAATTGGTATTTTATCATACTTTAAAAAATACAAAAAAAAAATTAATAGGTATCACAATAAGTTTGTGATTATCCATTAGGATTTGACATTTTTTTTAAACAAAAACACCTTTATTTGTTTTTTAGGTATTAGAATGGTTAAGTTCTAATATGATAAGATAATGACCTTCTTACAAAGAAAAACTTTTCTTAAACTTTAGATATACCAATGTATAGAAACATGACTTAAAACAATCAATCAACAATGCAACTTACTATAGGTAGGGCGCACTAGGGGTGATACATCTTTCTCGTGCATAACTAGTCCCTTTACCGGAACTCTCATAGACCATTAGGTTTTCTAGTGACCATAATACTAAGTGACAACTTTTGAACCCTATTGATCATATTTTTATGATTAATCTCAACATATCCAAAACCCCTTGATCTAAGAGACATATCCATCATTCGACGCCGTGCACGACACAATAAAATGGTGACTCCATCGAGGACTTGTATGATTGGACCAATCTTTGTTGATTGTTTGTTTATTGTGCTTTACTTTATTTGTGTTTTATTTTATTTGTGCCTTATTTTTATTTGTTGGTGACTTGAATTTTAACATGTGTTTTGACATATTATTCATGCACAAGTACATCGAATATAGACTCATACCTTCATGCATTTTAAATTCTGAGAGTGAAACCCAATTTTAAGTTAGGTGGGGGATTATCAGTCTATTTAATGACTTTTAATCGGGGTTTTAATTCATGAGACACCCAACTATGATTTGAGAGTTTAATTGGTAATGACGATCATACAATTTTCCAACCATTTCTTGTAAACTAATTGTCTTCATAAGAGGTAGTCACTGGGCAGATCATTGAGTCTTTTAAGACCAGGTAGTAGGCTTACACCTCATATAATGACAAGAATCTACCTTTAGGATGTTTGACCTCACCACAACCTACCCTTACGATGTTTGACTCCCTAATATTTCATTTGCATTAAGGAAAGTCTGATCAATAATTTTAAACTTTGTAGGATTTTTCTAAACTAAGACCATGACTTTTCTAAATACAGGCAAAAATTTGAGATGATATAACTGAGGGAAATTGACCAAGCACCAAGGTCGAGAAATTTCTGCACATAACAACCCCTTGCCCTTTTTTTTTTTTTAAATGAAAGGGTATCAAACCCACCTTTTTGTTTTGTACTCTCCAACATGGATGGGATTTAACTGAGATGAGGACTGGGGAAAAGATCTCAGATTTATTAGATTACAGATTTTTGCTTGTGTTGAACAAAGAAGTCATGGATTAGCTCATTGAACAAGCTAATCCATATTCTATTTACATATACGTCTTCATTCATACATGAGCATACATGCATACATGTTTTGGGGTTTTAAATGTCATGTGTATATATACAGGTTGAAATATAGGTCCCTGAAAAATCCAAACCCGTAGAATCTACAATACTAGATTTTAATAAAGAAACATGGAAGAAAAGGAACGTGCCCATCGTGATGCTTAATTTCAAGGGGAGATGGATTTCTTAAAACTCAACATGGCTCACATTACTAGCCTACTCGAGCAAACACTTAAAAAACATCTCTGGTGAAGGTCCATCTAACTGGCCTATAACCTTTGCCCAACCTGAAGAAGGGATAATGGCCAAGGTCAGGAACCCTACTGCAATATGGTATTTGTGTAGCCGACTGTACCCGCACCGGTCGCAAAAACTGTGGATGCATATGCTACTGAGTCCTACAAACTAAAATACTTTGAAGACATCGTGTATGATAAAATAGCAACATTATAGGCAAAAGTAAGGGCTATTAAAGGTGTTGACTTATATAATCCCATCCGAGCTGCTAAGATATGTCTTATTCCAAATATGGTCGTGTCGAACGTGTACGTGGATTCATAAAGTATATCAGAACTCAATGTCTTTCAACCCATCTCATATCCTACTATAAGAAGATAACGAAGGTTGTGCATAATGAAAAGCATGCATTTATTTCAAGACAATTTGAGTATAGCTCATTAAGCTAGTACATGAGGCTAGATAATATAGAAATCTAGAGTTGGAAAGATCTTGTAGTTTCTTTCATTAAGTAGTACAAATACAACATGGACATTGCTTTCGACATGTCTAGTTTGTCTTCTATAAAAGGAAGATAAAGAGACTATGTATGAGAATGCTCAAATATGGAGAGATTTGGCCACCAAAATACATCCCCCACTCTTGCATAGAGAGATGGTCACACTATCTGCTAATACCTTCAAAACACCCTAATATGAGCATGTTATGGGTACTCAGCTTGGCAATTTACTAATGTTGTGATAATGACTGAGTGTATTGAGCAAGAAATATAAAGTGAAAGGATTTCTGCACTTATTGAGAAGAAGGGTTTCAGAGGAAAAAAAATAGATGTTAATAATGTTGAGGGAGGATATAAAGGCAAAAACAACAATTTCCAAAATTACAACACTCAAGCCTTTTCATCCTAAATAAAGCCTTTTCATCCTAAATAGCCAATGTCAACTTTAACTCACATTTTCCTACTAAAAAACTTGAAACATAAAATAACTAAACTGAGATTGACCCAAAAGAAATTACTAAAGAACCCAAGAATAGTTACCCCAACTACCTTTATTTTTTAGTGGAATGTACTAAAAACTATTAAGTATTGGATAAGTAGCTCCAGTTTCTCTCACACCATTACAACCACCCTATCCTAATTGGTACAAACCAGAGCTCACTTGTGAATATCATGCAGGCATAGTCGGGCACAACATTGACTCTTGCAACTAGTTAAAAACAAGCTCTTATAATTGATCAAAATAAGATGGATAACGTTTGGTGAAGCTCATACTATACAAATCCTCTACCTAATCATGCTACATATGGTGGAACTGTAAATGTACTAAAGACTAAAGGTTCGAGGACCTTGAAGGTGTTTATTGATGAGATCAATGAAATGCTTATAAAAGCTAGATACAAAAAGAGTAGTTGCAAGAATAAGATGATGAATACGAGTTTTTGTAAGTATCACTAAAAAAAGGGTCATGTGATTGATCAACATGAAGATTTCCACAATGAAGTGATATAGATGCTAACTCAAGGTACTCTGAAAATTGAAGAGGCAATAAGTGAAGAGATACTTATAATTGATGAACATTTGAAGATAGCTGACCTTTACATCAACACCTTAGAGAATAAGGATAAGGGGCAGAGTGTGGAGACATAAGTTAAAGTAGAGGATGAGATGCTGCCTCAATTGCCTATTCACATAGAACACGTTTGGGAACGCAGCTGCGGCTGCGTTCCCAAAAAATTTGAATTTTGTTTTTTACTAAAATTTAATATGGTTTGTATGTTTTGGATCGTTTTGATGTGCTGATGTCAAAAATAATTTTTAAAAAATAAAAAAAATCATTTACATGCATTTTGGCACGAAAAGTCATTTAAAAAGCACCCGCAACCACACTGCCAAACACGCTCATAGTCAAACATAATCCTGCACAAAAGCTTTTGTGAAGAGGCTAGCAGATGAGGAGAAATTCTAAAACTATTCAAACTAATTTTGAAACTGAGTTTTACTTGGCTGGATAATAATTCATAATTTAATTTGATGGTAACTGTTTTGCATGTCCAACTAACACAATGGATGAGAGCAAAACTTATTAATCCTAAATGTAAGTGTTTAAAATGATGAAAAGCTATCTTTGATAATCCTTTCACAATACTTGAAAAATATTCTTTGCAAGTCCTTGTTAAGCCTAGTAAATTGTTTTCTTGCAAAAGAATCATGACTTGGATCACATCCTATACTAGGAGCAAGTATGAGGATTATAAAAGCAATTTAACCTTGGAATTAATGATCAATGGAAAGATCAAAAGTGCCTAAATAAAAGCTAAGGGGCATATAGAGATTCAAAGAGGCTGAGCAAGTCGTGCAATGATGATGATAATGATGCTCAAAACCAAATAAATAAATAAAAACAAGTAATAAGTGCTAGTGATCTTTTTACAAGATAAATCCTAAGATATGAAAGGCCATCATAAAGAAAAAAAAGAAAGGCCTAGGAATAAGTGCTAGTGATCTTTGGTTCTGAGAGCCTTTAAACACCTCTCAAGCCTATGAATATCCTTTTCTTTTAGAATCAATAACCAAAGCCTACTTTATATGCCTGATAAAGTGCTTTCTAATTAAAAGCAAACAATTTGATTTGGTAAGCGATGCTCTCCCATACAAAATGAGATCTTCAAAAGATTATAGTTATGCTTTATTATTTATACAAGTAAAATGAATGCTTCAAATATTGTTTTCTCTGAAACTCAAGCCTTTTGACCAAAAAATCATGAAAATAGAACGTAACCACATATTTTTACTAAGAGAAAAACCTGCACCAAATTACAAAATTCAAGCTTTATGAAACCCTATTCATAGGAATTGCTTGAATTTTTTTTGAAACAAATTTGCTTTAAACTTGCATCAAAATGGTTTTTGCATTTGGAAATAGCTTTAAAATTCAAAAGATTTTTTTGTGATATCGATCTTTTGCGAGAACCAAACATCTTTTGCATAACATTATCCTTAAGAAAACCCAAGTAAACAAAACAAGATAAAGTACTTGGGGTAATGGTCAAGCTAAGGACAACAATTCAAGAAAACCCAACAGGACTAGTTATATAACTCCTTTTCTAAGAAAACAAAAAATGGAAAGCAACTTGTTTAAATCTTCTAATGTCTTTTGAGAACTTATGATGTAACTAGGAAAGCTATAAGAAATCAGGTATGGTGAATATTGAGTGTTGGTTATAACACCCTAATAGTGGTATTTATATTACAGTGATATATATGAGAGTTTTGAAAGGTCATAATTGATGAAACAAAAGTGCCTAGATAATTAGATATAGGTAAAGATCATTTGAGCTCATGAAATGAGGATTCCTTTCCCAGAGATTAAATCCACGAGTTGTAGCTTGAGTAGGCCAAAATGGAAGAGCCATGAAATCTTGCTACAAAGATTGAAGCTTTGAGAGACAAAGTCTATAAAGAAAGGGGACCTATGTTTCTTAGGTAAAAATACATACATATTAACCTCTAAAGCATTGCATTTTGATCATTGTAGGGAGTCCATGGAAAACATTCCTGGATGGATTCAAATTTTTTCCAACAAAGGAGATCCATTAGAGGTTCATTTTCTACCAATAAAAGAGCAAAGAATGCCTAATTTTTAAAATTTAAGATCATAAGGTATCCTTAAGGTTATGTGAATGCAACTTTGAAGCATATCTTTTCATGTGCGCTTTTAAGATACTCACTTTTTAACAAAATATTTGGAATTATCGCTGTCTAAATGTGCCTTTGAGCTCTCTCCTTTTAAATAATGTGTTGTTTAGCCTCTATCTCTTTTGGATATTACTTTTAGCATTATTTCTTTCCAAGTGCATTTTTGAGCCCCTCACCTTCCTAATAGTGCACTCTTTAGGCTCTATCTTCTTTAGATATTACTTTTAACGTTATCATTTTTTTAGAGCGCCTTTGAGCCCTCGCCTACCAGATAGTGCACTGTTTTGTCCCTATCTTTTTTAGATATTGCTTTTAGCATTATCACTTTTTGAGTGCACTTTTGAGCCTCTCACCTTCTAGATAGTGCGCGCTGTTTAACTTCTATCTCTTTTATACATTGCTTTTGGCATAATTGCTTTCTAAGTACACCTTTGAGTCCTCACCTTTTAGATAATATGCTTTTTAATTCATATCTCCTATGAATAATGCTTTTTACACCATCAATTTCTGAATGCGCCTTTGAGCCTTTGCTTTTAAGATAGTATGTTCAACATCCCCATAATTCGATACATGACATTTATGGTATTATTGAAGATTATTTAGGAAATCGTTAGATTTTTTTTAAACGGTCGACCAAATTGTTTGACAACTCATTCCAGTACCCTTAATCTTCAAAATCCATTACAAAGCCATGTTCTCAGTCTTTGCCAGCAAACACAAATTCCAATCACAAAAAGGTGAAACCTTACCACTGCAAACTGACCTTTCCAGATCAAACATAGTTATTCATAGAGCCATCTAGTGGAAAGATGTAACCCTTCTTAAAAATTGAATCTTCAAAGGTGGAACACAACCAGAACCACAACAACCACAAAAACCAAATGTCCAAATTAAAGAAATAACCTAGTATGTAGATGGAAAAGTCAAATTGTCTTTCCATCGACATTCAACTAGTTACAGGTTTTCGGATGAATCTTCCTCATCCCGCACTATAGATCTATGAAGAATCTCTAAAATCCTTTTTGTTATAAATATACCATATCAAATGAATCCATCTAGAAAATCAACCTCTCATATACCTAGTACCAGCTTCTAAAATGCAAATTACACTACAAATATACCCAAACCTTTATATACAAACCCTGAACAGCAATCCCCTCCAACCTTTTTTTCAGTCACATAAAACATCCAAACGAGCTGAATGTCTTAACTTCAGAAAAAGAATTTATTATTGACAAAACCTATTTCAAAAATGATTTTTATGGAAATCATAACTCTAAGAAAAGATGTTTTTCAAAACTTTTTTACAACAAAAACATAAGATATAAAAATGTTTTTATGATTTCATTGCATTGCATAAAGTTCAAATCCTAGTTTTCGATTAGTTTGAGTTATATTATGCATCTGAATATCACATTACATATCATTTCATATCTACAAAACATGCATGTCCCATAACATCTAGGAATAAAACTCCTGTTTGGGAACTTTCCAGTAGTCCTTTAGTTGAGTCAAATCATCCACCCCTAAGGAACCTCAAAATCCCTCACAAAGACCAAACAGTTGAAGCTGCTCATTACAAAATTCCCAGTGAAGATGTTACTATGAACACCAAACATATTATCCAGCAAAACTACTTCACCAATACCAACCTCAATACCATAAGCAAACAGCTAACCAAGATAGGAAAACAGATCCAAAGAACAATTGCCAGCCCTATCGAGACTACAAAACCTACAGACCTTATACTAAAAAACCCAGTTTTCAAACAATATCATGTCACCAAAACAAGCTAAACACAACTCTAAAGAAAAAATAACTTTTTCAAAGCCATAAAAGACCACCTTTACCAAATTAAGACCTCAACTCTAATTGTACCTAACACCCCTCAAGTCAGTAACAATCTTTCAACCTCCACAAACAAAATAATCACCATTCAAAATAACCAAACATATCACATCCAAACTTTAGATGACGATATCTTCCAAAAAGAAAATCTTGAGATTAATAAACTCCTTTAAAGATACCCCAAATCCCTTATTGCCTCAGACATATCCATTCAAAATGAACCTACCATTATCAACCAACACAAATATAATGCCTCCTCACTTTATGAATGAAATATAGATGGAATGTTAGAATATCACATCCTAAACACCCTCTAATAAATGACCATGGTAGCCAACGCCTGCAAAACCCAGACTCGTACTCTAGATAAAGCTATAACCAAACTTCTTATAGCTGGTTTCTCTGGCTAATTAAAAGGATGGTGGGATTATCATCTCACTGAAGCCGAACATCTTCAAATTCTAAATTCCATCCAAATGACTGAAGAACAAACACCTATCATTGACTCCTCCAGAAACACCATTCAAGATGCTGTACCAACCCTCATCTTAACCATCTCTTTACATTTTATAGGAGATCCTTCCCATTTGAAAGACAAAAATGCTAGACTCCTTTCAAATCTTAGATGCAAGAAGCTTAGTGATTTTCAGTGGTATAAAAACACCTTCCTCACTCGGGTTATCTCCGCGAAGACTCAAACTAGCCCTTTTAGAAATAAAAATTCCTTATAGGATTGTCTATTTTTTTTAGAAGAAAAAGTCCGTAAGAAAATCAAAGATACTTTTGCATCCAAAATTATTCCTTCTGACCAGCTGACATATGGCAAGTTAGTCAGTTTTATCCAAAAGAATGGTCTTAAAATCTATCAAGACCTCAACTTCAAACACACTTGAAGTGGGAAATGAAGCGAACTAGATAGGAACTAAGAAGCTTTTGCCAACAGTTTGACCTGTTTATACAAAAATCCACCTGTAGTGGAAACTATTCCAAGTCCAAGCCTTATTCAAAGCCTAATAAACCACATTACAAGAGATCAACCCCTGAAAACATTTCTACTCCAAACCATTATAACCTTACTACAAGAAAATCCAAAGAAAACCTACAAAGGCCTATAAACCTTCACAATCTAGGTCTAAACCCAAGCTTGACTTAAAAAACATCACTTGTTAAAAATATGGCCAGAAACCTAATACCTCCCGATTCAGCAAAGTCAATACAAAATTACATGAGCTATAAATAGATGAAGAAACAATCAACCAAATCTAAAGCCTTTTCATTGAATCTTCTGATACTGAATCAGCCATGTTATAACACCTCCTGTCTAAGATAAAAATTCACTCAGATTCTGAACCAGAATCTGAAGATCAAACCCCTGAGACCCATGCATTAGATCATGCATTATCAAACATCGAACATGTTCCTAAAGATTTTTTAAATATTGTAACACAAATTACTTCAAAAAAGTATTTGATAAAACTTACTCTAGTTTTTTAAGAAGATTACAAACTAGAAACTATTGCCTTGTTTGATACAGGTGCTGATTTAAATTGTATCAAATAAGGGGTAGTGCCTAAAAGATTTCTTCAGAATACTTCTGAAAGACTTTCTGCAGTAAACAATTCCAAACTTCATCTTTTAGGAAAAACACAAGCATCCATTCTTAATAAAGGTTTTTATCTTAAAAATTTCTTTGCTGTTACAAATGATATAAATCATACCATTATTCTTGAAACTCCTTTCATTGACATAATTACCCCTTACAAAGCCAAACATGATTACATAATTTCAAAAATTAATGGTATGCAACTTGTTTTCCCCTTTTTAGAAAAATCAAAAACTAGAAATCTGAATTTAATTGAAGCATGTTCTATACATAAATATAAGATCAATGCATTAATTTATGGAAAACAACTTCATTTACATGATTAAAAAAAAAAGATGTTTCTTTGCAAAGAATTGAACATCAATCACAATATTCTATTTTATAAAAAAGAATTTTAGATTTCCAAAATAAAGTCGAGCACGAAATTTGTTCTGATCTACCAAATGTTTTTTCGAGAAGAAAACAACATGTTGTTGATCGTCCCTATGAAGACAATTTTTTTGAAAAACAAATACCTATAAAGGCGAGACCAATTCAAATGAATGTTGAATTAGAACAATATTGTAGACTCAAAATCCAAGATTTAGAGTCAAAAGGTCTCATCCAGAAGTCTAGATCACCTTGGTCGTGTGCTGCATTTTAATTTAACAAAAACTCTGAGATAGAATGAGACACACCTAGACTTATGATCAATTATAAACCACTAAATAAGGCTCTAAAGTGGATAAGATACCTAATTCCAAATAAAAAAGATTTATTATAAAATAACATTTTGCTTTCATATTTTCTAAGTTTGATATGAAATTAGGTTTTTGGCAAATCCAGATCCATCTTAAAGACCATTACAAAACTACATTTATAGTCCCATTTGGTCAGTATGAATGGAATGGTATGCCATTCGGTTTAAAAAATGCACCATCTGAATTTCAAAGAATAATGAATGATATATTTAATGCATATTCCAAATTTTGCATAGTCTACATTGATGATGTTCTTATTTTTTCAATATGATTAGAACAACACTTTAAACACTTACAAACATGTTTTCATGTTGCAAAACAAAATGGTTTAGTTGTTTCCAAACCAAAGATTTCTCTATTCGAAACTCAGGAAACTAGAGAACAGATAACAGATATCATAAATAAAAATAATAAAAAAACAACACATGGCGTTTTTACATCTGAGAATGATCAAAAGATCTAGTCATAGGTTTCCAACCGATATATTGGTTTTGGGAAAAATAAACAAATTTCTGATGTGAATGAAGAGGCAAGTCAAAGACAAGATCCTCTACCAAACACAGAGCATACTTAAATTTGCAGAAATATAAATTTTGCAAGAATGTAAATAAATATAAATATGATAGAATCTTACTTAAATATTTATTAGAAATTAATACAGGAGATAATGGTTACAGGAGATATTGGTTATAGGGGATATTGGTTACTGAAGAGTGTTTACAGAGAATTTTCTTTAGTGTATTTTGCTATGCCCTTTTTGAAACTTAAGAGGTCCCCTTTTATAATGAAGTTATCATGGAAAAGGCCTCAAGACCTTTTGAAAGGCTGAAGATTCTTTTTGGTGTGATGTAGTTGACCATGTGTTCTTGTTCCTCTTAGATAAGAGATGACAATCTTGGAAATTACCTTCGAATTTTATTGAGTTTTTCTTTGTTATCTTCTTTCTCACCAACAATTGATTTATCGTTTTGTAGGACCAGGAGATTTTGTAGAAAAAAGCCTGAAACAATGGGTTTGGAAAAAGAGCTTGAAAATGAAAGGATGGACTATGAAGAAGAGTTCAAAACAGGTGAGCCTAAAAGTTCTTGAAAATACTTTTTTTATGGATTTTATAAAGATGGTAAGATGCTATAACAATCATCTTTATTCTTATTACCGAGAGGAGTATATGATCTTGAGGATGGGAAGGCTGAAGAAGATGAAAACATAAATTCTCCTTTTCCACTATCAAAGTGTTGTTTCATGACCTCAAAATATTCTTCTTTGGACTTGGTGGTTGCCAAGAGTGCTGAGGCATGAGCCTTTTAGGTGAGGAAGATGGATTGAGACTGGTCTTATAGAGGAGGTGGTTCTTTAATGTTATGTCTGTTGTTTGAAGAAAGCCATAACATTACAGCAAATTCAAAGCTTTTATTTTCTGCCGCAAAGAGTCCCACCATTTGACTTTATATTTTCTAATGAAAATTACATGAGTATTTTGGTCGTTATAGTCAAAGTACCACGAGTATACCCAGGGTACAAAGAATTTGGAACAAAACATAAGTATTGGGGGAAATTTCCTATCTTTCTTGGTGCCTCTGAAATTCTGTTTGAAAAGTTTGTAGCCCTTTTCAACCACAAGGTATGGGTGAAAGAGTTCATTAATACAACCAAAGTAATCCCACCATCGACGGAACCAATTTGATAGTTTTGTAGTATTGATTGAGGTATCAAAATAAAATAATCAGGAATGGCTTTCTTTGGAGTTTTGGAGAAAGAAAGCATTAAACCATGCTTATTGGTAGTCTCAATAGGAATAGGTTTGGCAATGGTTATGTAATTTGGTTTGGAAGCTGATAGGAAAATGGATCCCATAATGAAGAGGTTATTTCCAATTAGTTGGATGAAGGATATTTTTTATGATACCAGTGGAATATGTTGGCTTAGTATGGTGTTATTTGAGGTTAAAATGTTTAAATTTTTCTAAACCCATAATTTCAAGGAAGGCCATGTAGTAAGCATGGGTTTTTGTAGTGTCCCAAGGTTTGAAGTACCACCTTGGAGGAAACATTTTTGTGGTTATGACAAGAGAATCAGAATAGTAAAATCGATTTTCAATAGTTAAAACATTTTGAAAATTGTTCTTGATGAAATATTCAGACTTTGGTTTTAAAGATTTTTTCATGAAATTGGGTTGGGATAATAAAAGATTTGTAGATTGAAGCAGAGGTTTTTGAGAAGAAAACTCTGCTTGGATTTTTAAAATCAGTGTAGGAGTTTTACCTGATTAAAAGGATTCATCCTCTTAAGAGGACTTCTGGCTCAAAGTTTGCAAGGCCAAAAGTAATTCTGGAGATTTGGATAGAGTTTCTACCATATTTTGTACTTTGTCACTTTGTATTGCTGGAGGATTTATTGCTTTTTCTTCAACAATAACTACATCGTACCAAGAAGTTATTGGTTTTGCAGAAGATATGGCAGAAGCTATAAGTTTTGAAGTGTTTTGGGTTTTTTGTGGTTTTGTAGGTGCTGACTGAGGGGCTTTGCCCTTATCTTTGGACTTGGAAGGCATCAGGACCTATTTTAGAGAAATTCACGAGTTAGAAAGTGAAGAATGAAATTTGTGTCTTTTTTTTATATTCAATATCAAAATAAAAAATACTTAACACAGCTTTTCATCGAGCAAAAATCTGTTTTGAAGCTATATTTTGAACATCTTTTTGTAAAACTTCTTTAGTAGATTTGCAATCAATACGTAAAAGGAATTTCTAGTTTAATAAGTTGCTTTGAAATTTTGTAATACATAGAACGATTGAAAGAATTTCTTTCTTGATGGTAGAGTAATTCTTTTGACAGTTATTCTAATGGGCAGAAGTGAATTGAAGAATTTATTCTTTGGAATTTTTAACTAGTTTAAGAAAACCCCCATGCCCTAAATTTGACGCATCTGTTTCTACAATCATAGGAGCTAAGGGATTGGCTAGATAAAGGCAAGGAATTTGTTGGACTTGCTTCTTAATTTGACGAACAAGAGTAGTATGTTCATCAGACCATCAAACTGAGTTTTTTCATAGTCTATCATGAAGGGGTTTTGCAAGTCTACTAATATTAGAATAAAAATCTAAAATGTAATTTAGACTTCCTAGGAATCTTTTTAACTGAGGTTTATCAAGGATTTTATTAGAAAATTTATTGGTGATGGTAAGGGATCTCTCAATGGGTGTCACGGGACCTTACCAGATATAATAGGCGAGGAAACGAACACGAGTTTGGAATAGAGAAATCTTTCGTTTGGAAACAACTACACCATTTTGTTTTGCAACTTGGAAAAATGTTTGTAAGTGTTTAAAGTGTTGTTCTAATGATGTTAAAAAAATAAGAACATCATCAATGTAGACTATGCAAAATTTGGAATATACATTAAATATGTCATTCATTATTCTTTAAAATTTAGATGGTGCATTTTTTAAACCGAATAGTATAATGTTCCATTCATACTGACCAAATAGGACTGTAAATGCAGTTTTGTAACGGTCTGTAAGATGGATCTGGATTTGCCAAAAATCTGATTTCATATCAAACTTAGAAAATATGAAAGCAGAATGCAATTTTTGTAATAAATATTTTTTATTTGGAATTGGTTATCTTTATCCACTTTAGAGCCTTATTTAGTGGTTTGTAATTGATCACAAGTTTAGGTGTGTCTCGTTCTAGTTTTTGTTAACATAAAATGCAACACAAGACCAAGGTCATTTGGAATTCTGGATGAGACCTTTTGACTCTAAATCTTGGATTTCAAGTCTACAATGTTGTTCTAATTCAATATTCATTTGGATTGGTCTTGTTTTTGTAGGTATTTGTTTTTCAGAAAAGTTATCTTCATAGGGAAGATCAACAACATGTTTTCTTTTCCAAAAAGCATTTAGCAGATCATAACAAATTTCATGTTTGATCTTATTTTGGAAAACTAAAATTCTTTTTTGTAAAATAGAATTTTATAATTGATGTTCAATTCCTTGCATATAAACATCTTTTTTTAAATCATGTAAATGAAATTGTTTTTCATGGATCAATACATTGATCTTATATTTATGTATAGAACATGCTTTCATTAAATTTAGATTTCTAGTTTTTGATTTTAAAAAAAAAGAAAAACAAGCCGCACACCATTAAATTTTAAAATTATGCAATCATGTTTGGCTTTGTAAGGGGTAATTATGTTAATGAATGGAGTTCCAAAAATAATGGTATGATTTATATCAATTGTAACAACAAAAAAATTTTAAGATAAAAAACATTATTAAGAATGGATGCTTGTGTTTTTACTAAAAGATGAATTTGGAATTGTTTGCTGCAGAAAGTCTTTCAGAAGTATTCTGAAGAAATCTTTTAGGCACTACCCCTTATTTGATACAATTTAAATCAGCACATGTATCAAACAAGGTAATAGTTTCTAGTTTGTAATCTTTTGAAAAACTACGAGTAAGTTTTATCAAATACTTTTTTGAAGTAATTTGTGTTAAAACATTTGACTCTGACCAAATGGGACTGTAAATGCAGTTTTGTAATGGTTTTTAGGATGGATTTGGATTTGGATTTGTCAAAAACCTGATTTCATAGCAAATTTAGAAAATATGAAAGTAGAATGTAATTTTTATATTAAATCTTTTTTATTTGGATTGCAGAAATGAAATTATAGAAACAAATTGAAATACAAACAATATGATAAAAACAAATAAAATTTCTGATATGAATGAAGAGACAAGTCAAAGAAAGACAAGATCCTCTAACAAATATAGAGTATACTTAAGTTTACAGAAATGAAATTGTATAAATTTAAATAGAATTTAAATTGTATATATAGATAGTAAGAATTAAAAGAACCTTACTGAAAATTTTGCATTGAATTTAATACAAAAGATAATGGTTGTAGAAGTTTGAATCAAAGAAGTATGGATCTCTTTATAGGATAAATGAGAATACAGAAGGTTACAGGGAAATTTGAGTATGTTATAAGAGTATAGATATTTGATGCCTTCTGCTGAGAAACTCTTCTATATAGTTCTGCCTTCAAAGGCTGGGAAGAGTTTTCTTATATAAAGTAGAACAAGGTTGTCATTTTTGAAAATTTTGTAAAGCAAATGATTTGCTTTTTAAAAAGTTGAAAAGGTTGCCTACCAATTATCATCGAAAGTTATTTGTCATTTATTTAAGTGGAGGATCAACGTTTTGAAAAGTTGGAGTGGCAGCTAGCTGTTTTAACCATTTGAGCCAACAGGAGAAGGTGAGCCTAATGGTTTGGTCCTGATTGTTTGGAGGATCTAACCTAAGAAATAAAATGGGCCAAAATATCTTTGGCCCTCTTAAAATACTTTTTCTTTACCAGAGATAGTGGATGATGAGGATAAAGAGAAATATTATCTTTGATGCTTTATAATCGTTGCTTAATGATTTGGAAATACTCTTCTTCATATTGTGTTGAGGCAAGAAGAGTAGAAGCATAAGATCGACGTGCTAGGAATTTGGACTCATGGTTTGAGTTTACAATCTTAGCATTTTTGTGTTGTTGTAACCATTTCATGATAACAGGTTTGGAACTTTTAGTTTTTGTTGCAAAGAAACTTTTAGTTTCTAAGGGTTTGAGCTACAATCTTAGGTACATGTCATGTTGCTTCCTAAATCCAAATCCAAATCCAAATCCAGAGACAAAAGCAAAGCCCCACAAACAAAGTGTAAATCTTCAAAATCCTAAAAGTCTACAAAACTCGTTACCTCAACCATTTCTTCTGCAAAGCAAAATCCTAGTATTAAGCAATAGTTGAAGATAAAGAAGTAGAACGCTTTTCATAAGTATAAATGGGGTAGAATCCTTATCCAATTCACCAGAATTACATCTAGCATAACAAACTACCAACCATAAGTCTTTACAGTAAGAAAAGTCTTCTTAGGTAGGTAAACCTCTTAAACCAATTTCTAAAATAGAAGCATGTTCTTCATCACAAAATCCATGCTTCTTTTTAATCCAAATTCTCCATTTGAAGTATCTCAAAAGCTTCTAAAAGAAAATTCTAATTACATTGAAAAACCAATTTTTT
>Ga0325404_1000172_pt1 | contig 61439 bp, 36 predicted proteins | sample PopdelMetagenome_18_FD_205664 | JGI IMG/M metagenome (GOLD analysis project Ga0325404, IMG submission 205664) | Populus deltoides microbial communities from Bellville, Georgia, United States - Xylem-Control-R1 | ecosystem: Host-associated > Plants > Phyllosphere > Stem > Wood/Secondary xylem...
TTACGGGTTGAATAGTTTTGTTTCCAATAAAAATATATATATTAAAAAGAATTTAATAAAAAATAAAAAAAAATTATATAAAAATTTAATTAAATAAAAAAAATCATCTGTATAAGTAAATATAAAAAAATATTAATAATAAATAAAACTAAATTAAAAAATTAAAAAATAAATATAAGTCAAAATATTTGATGTTGTAACACGGAGAATATACTCAATTGTATTTAATAATTTTGTTTATTTGAATATATTTTTTATTTAATCAAACAATTATTTGTGTCAATAAAACAATGTCTACCCAACAAAATATTTTTTATTTTATTTTTTAAAATATCATAAAGTGACCATTTTATGCTTATATTTAATCAATTAATTTAATATAATTAAAAAAATAAAATATCTTTTACAAAAATTAAATTTTAAAAATAATGAAAAATCAAAATATTTAAGATAACTTGGGTTATTTTTAAAATCAGTGAAAAATCATATAAAAAACAAATAAAAAAAATTAACAGAACTCAATCTCTAATTAAATAAATGATGAGGAATAAAACTGAGAAAACATGAGCTTATATATATATATATATATATATATATAATCAACCAAACGCGGACAAATTTTCTATACACGGGTTAATCCCCTAAACCCACAACTCATGAAATTCCAGACCCGAACTCGATTAAAAAGTTAGATTTCCAATGAATTTAATGTTGAAGGATTAAATAAAAATAAATATTTATAAAAATTTTCAAAGTGAAAAAAATAACAATAAAAAAATAAGTATTTCATTTGATAGAAAAAACAATTTTACTTACATTGATTCTTAGTTTTATCTTGTATATGGTTTTTGGGTTTTGTTGTGTTATTGTTATGTCACAATTATTACTACCTTGTTTAGAGATTAACATGTCTAAGTTTTTCATGTTTCTTTGTCCGGCCTCTTGGGTGTATCTTTGATATTTAATTTTTGTTTTGTTGTTTGATTGTTGTGATTTTATTTTTTTTAGATTTTTTATTTTTTTTTCAAGGAGGTGTGATCTAGCTAGCTAAAAAGATTTTTAAAAAAATTCTTTTAGTATAGTGTTTAAAGTTTGTATAGATTGTCAAGTGGGAATTTAGTTATTATAGGTGATGTTTTATCGTGACTCTTTGCATTTGCTCAGTTGGTGATTGTGTTATTTTCAACTTTTTTTTATTGATCATGACTTATTTATATCTTTCTTTTAAATTTATTTTTCCTGCTATCAATAAAACACAACCCATGTTTTTTCATACTTGATAATATTACAATTGGTTTCAAGGTGATTGTATGATTGTTTAGATCTTTTCTATTCTTTGAAACCTAAGCTCTACTTGCTTAGTTAAATTATTTAATTGTTAAGATTCAGATGTGAACCTTGTGGATATAAAAATACAGAAACCTACAACGAAGTAACTAATAACCCAAAAAAATTGAAATTCAGGTTTGAATAGAAACCTTGACTCATAGATAACCTTGTATATAAACTCCAGGATAGTTTTGAAATTTATAAAAATTCTGAATGAATGAATGAATAAATGAGAAATGATAATTATTTGAATGAATCAAAATGATTATTTATGACAAAAGTATTAAGGATCTTTGATATTGGAAATAAATTGCTATATATGAATTATTTGAATGAAGGAACTAACAATGAAAGATAAAAACGTGAAGTAAATAAATAAATATTTTTTAAAAAAGGGAATGTTGTTTCAGGCAATTAGATGAAAGTTTCTACATGAAATTATACAAGAAGTTAGGATTATTACCCGAATATAAGATAAATAAATGAAGTAAAGGCAATTGGCTAATTGAAATAATAATTTTTCTCTCTCTTTTCCTTCCATTATAAGGCCGATTGTTTGCAACCATAAAAGGGAGATAGTTTTAATTTTTCTTTTTTTTATTTCATGAAAACTTTCTAAAGGAATTGGTGATATATGAGTGGGAGAGTGGATTGAAGTAAGGGAAACACTTAAACACTAGAGATAAAAGGAGAATGGAGAGAGGGAAAATTGATATTAGAGAGAGAAAATGAAGAAATAAAAGGAGGTGGGAAGAAGCTTGAGAAAATCTCAACGAATTAGCTTTTGAAGTTCATATTATTGCTAGGTAAAGTGTTTAGAACCCATCCATACCAATTTGAACAAAAGTTAATTGATTTTGATCAAAATCCTAGTAAAATCAAATTAGGATTCTTAGTATAAATTAGAGAAATTGTTAAAATTAAGGCAATTAGGATGGAAAATGTTTTGTTTGATGTTGAATCATGATGATAGGAAGAAAGAATCATAGTGGAAAGAGAAAGAGTGAGGCCGACCAATAGGAAGAGAATGGAAGATGTGTTTAAAACTCTTTAATGTTTTGTAATTATGTAAAATTAATGTGAATTATTATCATGTGGATAATGTTGTTCATAAAAGTGATGCTATATTTATTTGTTATGGCATTTTGATGTAATATGACTTAGGGTACTTAAAGAATTTGCAAAGTAAAATATGTGATTATGTATAAGTGATGATGAAAAAAAAACAGAGAGATAAAAAGAAAAGAAAATGGGCTATCAAGATTGACATCATACACACACATTTGTGTGTGTGTGTGTGTGTGGATTAAAGAATTAAGTGATTTGATGATGAATCTTATAGATTATAGTTGATGTTGAAGTTAACAATTGATAAAAATTAGAAAAAAGGATGATTTAACTCCATACATGTGATTGTTGATATTAATGGGGTTGTAATGTAAAGTTATTTGTGAAACATATAAACTTGAGATTGGTGATGATATGTTTGTATTTATTGATAAAATGAAAGCATATTATTCAAAAGACCATGAAAATAAATAAGTAATGTGAGATAGTTATAAGAAAATGTGAAGGAAAAATACATACCTACCATAAAAAAGAGTTGGATTAAACTAGTATGAATATGGACAAAATTGTTAGTCTAAAAATTTTATATGAAAATTGTGTTGAGCATTACACACGCGCGCGCGCGTGAGATTAATGATTCAGTGTGAAATTAAATTTCATATAGATTTAAGAATTAAGTGAATAAATCTTTAAAGGTAACTATGATTATGAAAAATACATGGGTGTAGGAAATTGTAAGATTTCCTTGTTATTAAAGTGAAAATTTTGGATTTAATGAGAATTGAAGTGGAATTTCAATGATGGTTGAAGTATTTATGATGATGATGTTTCCTGTTGAAACAGATGAGATTAACGGTTTAGGATAGCAGAAGGGGATACCATTTTGAGCACAGGCTCCATATAGGTATTTAACATATTGATACATTTATATCGAATTAAATAATTAAAATTTTACTAAATGTGGTATGTTTCTTCTTTAATATTAATTGATATGAGTGAAACTAGTTACGTGATAATGGGACTAGTGCCTTGTATTGGATGAAAAAACTAGTTATCTGATAATGAAGCTAGTGCTCAGTAAGGGGCAGTGGAATTAGTTATCCTATAATGAAGCTAGTGCCCGGAAATTGTTGCGATGTCGCGGTCGCACAAATTAATTACCCTAACTTCAAACACAACACACAAGATAGTATAGAGCAAGTAAGGGGTTGATCCCATGAGGAAGTTCAATTAAGATTTTTATGCTAGATAATATGCAATTTGGGGGGGTTTGGACGTTATCTAGGCTAAAGCAAAAGAAAACAGAAAACTATCAAATAAAATTTAATAAAATCAAAAAATTATCAAGAGAACAAACCTTGGTCACAAGCACACGTCCATCTACAGAAATCAGAACTGATCATGAAAACGAAACATCAATTTATATTCTGAATATTTATCTCTTCTTAACATTGGTTAGTTAACAGATCCGTCGTATAACTAACCCTAACCATTAAACAACCACAGTGTCCACACTAGTACTTTAATTTAATGGCAGCCTTAAGAACTAGATAAATTGATTAATCAAGAAAACATAACTGTCCGCAATCTATGTTTGATTTGATTGAATGTTCTCCCTAAGATTAATAACGTAGATCTGCCACAATTATTAAACTCAGTTGCTTCACAAGTTCATATACCACAACTCCGGTTTTGATATCAAACTTAGCAATAGATTGTCTACAATAATAACTTAGAGTCCACTCTAGCAATTAAAATAAACAATCATAGGAAAAATAAGCATAGTAGAACAAACATATTCATCATATAAACTGAAAAGAAAAGGTAAAATAAATCTCACAGTTCTTAATCCGAAGGTTTCCGTGTCCTTGCAACCAAGAAAAAAATGTTTAGCCTTTCATGTTTGTTGAACAACTAATCAAAAAGAAGGAAGAATGCATAATTTAGGGTTTCTTAGAGGAAGGGGGCGTTTTTCTCTTCTTGGCTGGCTGCTGCCTCCTTCTGCTCTCCCTCTTTTTCTGCTAAGAAACCCTAGTCTCTATTTTACAAAATAGTCCTTCCTTGAGTTGGCAGTTTACATTTAAATACTTCAATAACTATTTTTTCTAAAAGGAGAAATAGCCTTGCATGAAATCTTCAAACTCTGACTTAGAGGAGCTAAATTGCTGATATAAAAACTTGGATGTCGGTTTAGATGCTTCGGAATGTAATTTGGACTTGTTTCTTCACGAAACCTGTTTGGTGGCAGAATTCAGTTGTCATCTTTGAAAAATAATATCTCCCTCATATGACATCTTTTTTTGCCGAACTTTGGAACGTGGATAGGTCTTTGAATTAGGAATCCAAGAAAATTGAGTTTGCATCAATTGGACTTATGTAGCTCCATATATTAAATTTTGAATGGACAAAGGTCAACACTGGCAGAATGCGAGATTTGGCTTTGCAGGATGTGATTTCCATGATCTTTCTCTTTTTATTTTTCTTGCATTACATTTCCAGAAAGGTACGGATGTCATTTAGTGCCACTGGAATCTCTTCATTTCGATTCTAGAACTCACGCTCTGCACAAAACATCGACTGAACGTTAAATCTGCCAATTACCTCCAATTTACTCCTTTTTGCATCTTTAATCCAAAAGTACCTTCAAAACATAAAACAAAGAATATCAAGACATTTTATATATAAAACATGGACAAAACATTAGGTAGATGTGGGTGAAACTATCAAATAATATGGTTACATCAGAAATGGATAGTGGAACTAGTTATCCTGTAATAAAGCTAGTGTCTGGTAATAAGTAGTGGAACTAGTTAACCAGTGATGAGACTAGTACATGGTAATTGGATGTTCAAATATGTTAACTAGTAACTAGGATTATGCTCGGTAATAGGCTAGTGGCATCAGGTTTAGAATAACCAGAACATATGACTTAGCAAAATGATTCAATAAGACCATAAAGTAGATTGAATGTTGAAATATTAATCCTTTTGTAATGTAAATTTAGGTGTGTAAATAATGTCAAGATTTATGATATTTGTATTAGTTTTGATAAGAATTCCTTATTAGGCTTTTATAATATTATGAATTCTTTTAGTACATTAGGATTAGGAATGCATAAATTTATTTTATTATGTTTCCGTATGACTTTGTCTAATGTATTGTATTTGTTTATTATTTGTGAAAATTGAATTATGAAATATGATGTGTTTGATATTTGGATTAGATATTTTTTATTTCGCTGATATAATGATGTGAGATAAAGCCTAGGATGGTTAAACTATGATTGTGATGTGAATTGTGATGTTAAAGAAGTTGTCGATAACTTGGTATGGTTCAAAGGTAGAGAAAACACTGCTAAAGGTTTGGTAGAAATATTGTCAATTCATAAAAAAATAAATGCTTCACTAAAATTTAATAAATGAATGAAAGGAAAAATAATAAAAATGTATGATTCTACTCCAACCAGTTGACTGATTGGGTTTGTTAATTGATCCAATCGACCGCTTGATGGAATGAACAATTAAAATTGTTACTGTCTCAATCAATCGATAGAACGGGTCGATCATTTGATCATCTAGTAAGAGAAATCTGAGAATTATTAGAGGAATCGGTCGACCAAATAGTTGGACCCAATTAATCTGGTCAACCATTAAAGTGATAGTAGACTGTCATAAAAAAATACCTTGTTTTTTAAATTGTCAAAAAGGAAATCATATGGAAATTATATTTAAAAGTTAGGGTTGCTATACCATAACTAAGAATCAAAGGTATTGGAAAAGAACTTGAACCCGTTTTTATAGCGAAACAAGAACCTGAAGTATGCAAAGTTGTCACAAGGTCAGTTATACCTTGATAAGTCAATTGTTGATCTATGTCCCAATAAATAAAAAAGTGTTGCAAACTAATGGCTATCAAGGTTATTCAAAACATCATGGCTGCTGAATTTTGCAGCAAAGAAAACAATATATAATCCTCCTAAATAATCTTAGTTTACCTCTTTTGAGTTGCAAACTAATGGGCTCAGGCTAATAATCAGCTAGCACAAGCTTAATATCTAAAAAAGTTATAAAACAATGATTTTAGACTAAAACTAACCCAAACTAAAACACAAACTCTAAACCAAAAGTAAATATTTAACTAATAGAATAAAAAAAACAAATAAAATCTTAAAATAAGTCAGATTAATACAAAGAAGTAAACCCAAAAGGCCATTAAATACTTTACCCCTCATTTCCCTATATAACTAGGATAAATAAAGAATCTTGTAAGAAAAAGATATTGAAACATTAAGAAATCTTTATCAAATTTAAAAACTATGATGTTGCCAATTAAAGATCTCTAGAGAACTCGAAAACTCCAAAAAATAAATCACTAAATATCCTTGCATTATGAGAAAAAGTGATGCAATCTTGGCTGTGACATCAAATGATAAATTAAGAGTGTCTATTGGGTCCATTACAAGGCCTAAAATAAAGTAGATCCAAAAGAAGTTCAATGAGTTCAGTTAAGAGGCTTAGGTTAAAAAAGTTCAAATATAGTCTAGACCTTTTTCTACTTTTTGGATCATATCAGAAGCTACAAGAGGAGTTTAGATGCGATTCTAATTAGGTTGACAACTAGACATCTATCCTTTCTAATTATATATGGTAGGCCCACTAATTCATTCGGATGAGAGAAAACATTGTATTTGAAGTTGGGCCTTTAATCTACCAGCAAAGTACAAAAAAAAAAAAAACATTAATTGCTTAAGAGTTATAGATTTCATTCAATACAAGTTGCCTTTAATGCTATTGGAAACTTATGTGGCAACCTTTGGATTACTTATTTTATAAGGATTTCATATCAAACAAGAAAAATTAATTAGCTCGAAACTAATTCTTATTTTACAAGGCAATAGGCTTTTGTTTAATAAGGATTCTTCAACAATTACTTCTCTTGAGTATTTTTAACTATCATTTGCAGTAAAGAGTGAAAAATAATTTTAGACTATTTTTTATTTTTATTATTTTAAATCTTATTTTAATTAGTTTGAGTTTTATTTAAATTGAGTGCATGTTTGACCCATTAGTTTTAGGGTTTACATATAAATACTCTTATGTAAGGATTTTTATTCAGTTGATGATATTGTATCCACAAGTTACCTCATAGTGTGCCTTTTTCTTTTTGAGTGGTTAAATGGTTCTTATACTAAATTATTGGTTGAACTTACAAACTCTTTGAAGGATTAATCAATTTCATTGTGATTTATACTTCTTCTCCTTATAGGCATAAGATGGGGGTGATCAATTGCATATAACTTTAGTTATAATTTTAGCTTTTCAAGACAAGGTTCTTGTTGTGTCAAGTTGCATATTTTATTCAAACCTCAAATTAGCAATCTAAGAGATAATTTTGCATTAAAAAGATTTATCTTCTAATAGGTAGTCCACAAGTCATAAGACAACAAATAACAAAATTCACAATGCATCTGCTGACCTGTATTGTAAGACCTTTCTAAACTCCAATTAACCTAAAATTATAATCTAATATAGAATAATATATACAGGAATTTCTATTTAAGCCTGATCCAACTGGCAGATTAATAGTTATGCTCAATAGTGTAAAACCAGTTACTAGGCAAAATTACACTAGAATCTGAATTTCCTTGCTCAACCTTTTCTTGAATCATATTATTTCCTCTCTCTTAAAGATGATTCATCATTGAATCTATAACATGAATAACACCTTTTAAAGAAAACAAACCACCATCAACCTAAAACAAATAGTCACCATTAAAATCATGCATAATCTTGTTAGTAAAGAAATATTATGAAAAAACCTTTCCTTCATATATATACTCTCATTTTCAATAATATTCTCCCTTTTAAGCTTCAATCGATGCTTATAAACCTGTTTAGGTGTTAAAGAAATAAGAATTATAGACTTTTTATCTTTCACAAAAAAATTTTTATTCTTAAACCCATCATGCATAACTTTCCGATCATATTTTCAAGGCTTACCCAACAACAAATGACTAGCATACATAGGCACAACAGCACATAACACCTTATCATAATACTTTCAATAGAAAATGTAACTAAAATTTGTTTAAGCACTTTCACCTCTCCATAATTATTCAACCACTACAATTTATTTAGGACAAGGTGTTTTATAGTATGCAAGTTCAATTTATCCACCAAAACAGTAATAGCCATATTAATACAACTCTTGCTATCAATGATCATATTGCATACCTTACTATGAATATGACACCTCATATGAAAGATGTCATCTCATTGCTCCTCCAAATCTCCTAACTTAGTTTACAAATTCAGTGCTTATTTCACCACAAGTGTTTTATCCTCAATCGGATACTCAACACAATCATCACTAGCATTCTCAAACAAAGGCATTTCCTACTCATCACTAATCTCCTCATCGATCACAACCTCACTATGTTCTTTCACAACCATACCTCATTTTTTTATACAGTAAGAAGTAATATGATGAATTTTAAACAATAAAAGCATTTTATGTCATAATTATAAGATACAAGTTTTAACTTTACCTCTACTATTGGTGAAGATATTCCTTTTCTCTTTTGGAGTCTCGGATATCTACTCCATGTTTGGTGAAGATTGGGCAACCCCCCATATTAGCCTTGAAATTAAGTTTCCAAGGTGACAAAGAACCTAACAGTTGGCTTGGATATGAACCACCTTTACACTTGAGCTGTCTCTCAATTTTTGTTGCCATATGCATCATATCCTCCAACTCCACATAGTTTTGCAACTCCATAATATTCACAATCTCACGATTCATCCCATTTAAGAATCTAGCTATAGTGGCCTCCCTATTCTCTACTAAATTAGCATGAACCATCGTGATCTCCATGTCTTTATGGTAGTCATCAACATTCTTTGTACCTAGCTCAAACATTACAACTTTTAGTATAAATCTTTATAATAATGATTAGAGATAAATCGTCCTTGTAATAGCCTTCATCTCCTTCCAAGTCTCAACATGCCTCTCATGATTTCTTTTATGACTCAACACAAGTTGATCCCACCACACAATGACATAGTCTATGAACTTAACTATGACAAGCTTAACCTTTTTACCATTTAAATAGTTATGATAATCAAATGTGAGTTACATTTTCTTCTCCCACTCTAAATACATCTCGAGATCATTTTTACCTTGAAAAAAGGAATTTTCATCTTAATGATACCTAAATTCCTATCTACCTCATCACGATACTTAAAATTATCTAAATCATCTCTTCTTTGACCCAACTACACATCTCTCCTAACTCCCCCACACCTAGGGTTTCTAGGTTGCCTAAACTAATCTTCTTGGCCAAAAGGTACACTATCATAATTCTCATCACCTATCTCATAAAAATAATCATCAACAATGAGGCTAACACGCCTTCCATGCCTTCTAACATTGTTTCTATCCTGATTAGCCTTATTTCACAAACCATTAATTTTATTATTACATCTCTCATTTCTCTCTATCCTATCCTTCAAATTCCCTATGATGTAGAAACCTCTCGAGATATGCCAAAATCATATTTGAACAGTTTGGAACTTGACCCAACAAGAACCTGCTTTGAAGAACCAAAGTTATATACAATGATCACTTCCACCCTACATATATAAAGAGACATAAACTAGTAGTATAAAGTCACAATGAAATTGATCAATCCTTCAAAGAGTTTGCAAGTTCAATCAAGAACTTAGTATAGAAATCACCCAACCACATAAAAAGATAGCAAGAATGCTGATAACTTTATTAAAAATAGTCTTTTTTCAAAATGTCTCTATAAAACAATATTTATACTAAAAATTATCTTAAGTCTAATGAGATATCCCTAATGAATATGGATAAACCTAATAATAAAAATAAAATAAAATAAAGTAAAGTAATAATAATAACAATAATAATAATAATAATAATAATAATAATAATCTAATGAACTCAAATTTAAATAAAGGTCGGGAATTTTTAATAGAATACATAAAAATATTGTGTGATTTAAAATACCAAAAAAAATCAACAAATAGTTTTATTGTTTTGCATGTATCACGGGTTTAATAAAAAGTTTATTAAAGCCATAAGAATTTTTCCTAAGTTTCAAAAAAACCAATTTTTATTTTTAATATCAAGGATTATGAAATTATACATAAGATGTATTCTCGAAATTAAAAAAAACAAAATGCAAAAGATATGTTTCGGCTCTAGAATGATTAGGCTTAACTCGTAAAGCCATGGTTCACTCTACTGAGGTGGACCTACTTTAACTAATAGATAAATCAATGATTAAAAAAACATAATAGTGTCTTATTAATAGTCAGACAAATAAACAATGTAGCTTATTTTAGGTAAGGTGTACTAAGAGGGATATTGTCCTCCCTATACACAATCAGTCTTTTTTTCCAGACTCTGAAGACCAATTAGAGTTATTAGTGACCAAAATATTAGGTGGCAGCTCTAAACCTTTTTAACTAATAAAGGACAAGAACTCGTTACTCTTTCCACCCGTATCCAAAAATATAATCCAAGAGGATGATCGTTGCAACACCATATATATGCAACAATAAGTATGTGATTTTAAATTCTACATATACATATTTGTGCACTAAGAATGCATAGAAGATCAAAGATTTAATGGTGGCAAATTTGGCTGAAAATTCAAAAAAAAAAGGTGATGGTGCCAAATCTACTGACGCCTAATGTTGCGTCAAGTGCAGCACCTAAGGCACTGTTGTGCCACCAGTAGTGATGCTAAATTTTTCAGCACTCGTTGTTGGCGTGAGAGGCAACAACCATGGGCTGCTGCCCTGTCAGGTGTAGCACCAGTAGCCTTGCACGAGGCAGTAACCTCGCACTACTATGCTCAACCTGTTGCAATGGCAAGAAGAAGAAGGGGTAAAATTTACGATTCTACCCCTTCAGCCTTTTTAGGGTTTTTTAAGGCTGTAACTAATATCTAATTACCTTTAGGTATTTTGGAGCTAAAATTACTATTTTAGCCCTTCATGTATAAAATAATGATTTTATATTAAAATTCAAACCCTAAATTAAATTAATTATAGAATTAATTTTCCTAATTAGATTAGGATTAAATTAAAATGTTTAATTTAATTTTTTGAGTTTTATGATATCATGATGGGATTAAGATGGTTTAATGTGATTAGTTTTCTTATTAAATTTTGAAAAGTTGTTTTTAAAAGAAAATTTAAATTAAATGAAATTTATTATGTTTGAGAAATTATCAAATTAGATTTGATTTAATATTTCTAATGTTAGAAATATTATTTAAAAAAATTACACATAAAGCCAATAATTAGAATTGAACCATGCAATAATTTTACTATGCATATTAATATGTTATTATGCATGATAAATGATTATAGACATTAAAAACCAATGTGATTGTGCTATTTAATGGTTGTAATTTTATTAAATAGGATTTATGTGTCTTGTCTTGTCTCTATTTTTTCTTCTAGGTTATATTTCTTTTCTCATCTAATTGCTCTTTAATTTAATTCAAGGTTTCTTAATTAATTATGTAAATATTATGTAATTTAAAAATATAGGAATTTAGATAGGAAATAATTGTATAATCCAAGATGAAGAAAGAAATGACAATGAAGGCTACAACCAAAGTGTTTGCAATTAACTTATGAAGACTTGCTCCAGCTATTTAAGATTTGACTATTTAATTTCCTTCAGTGACTCGGGGGAATTAACTTAGATATGTCTATAATCATCCAATTAGAATGATATACTAAGGGTATATATATATATATATATGTTATACCATATTTTGAATGAGACCTGTTTAATTAATAAATATCTCATTAATATATTAAGTACATGTTGAGAATATGAATAGTTGTCTTCAAATTTTATATGCATAAAACTAGAGTTTTATTTATGGATAATTTGTTGAGTCACTCAAGGTTACCATTAATCGAATATGTTTAATCGAACATGTCATGCATCAATAATACAAAGACCCCTCATGGAAACTGTGAATGACATGTTGCTCATAATTTATGAGCCTACCAATTACTTGAAAGTAATAAATAATATTTATTCCATTAGATGACTTGAAGCTATGGACTTGATGCACTAACCAAGTTTAGAACTTGGTAGATCCACCTAAAGGGATAAAATCTAATAGATCTAATGAGACTTTAAAAGAAAGACTAACATGAAAGGCAATGTACAAATATACTATGCAAGCTTTAAAGAGTAGGAATATCTAATTTTGATGGTATAATCAACAGATTTGATTTTATCAAAAATATGGATAAACCTTGTATTTACAAAAGATTAGTATGAAAAGTGTCGTTTTCCTAGTATTATATATAGATGACATATTTAAAAATGACATATCTTTTCTTTAATCAATAAAGTTTTGGTTGTGCAAGAATTTCTCCATAAAAAAATTAAGAGAACCAACCTATATATTGAATATAGAAATTTATAGAGATAGATCTAGAAGGTTGCTTAAATTGTCTCAATCCATGCATATAGATTAGATGCTAAAATAACTTAGTATGAAAAAATCTAAAATTTAATTCTTGTTTATTTTGCATGGATCACCTCCCTCCAAAAACATGTGCTCTAAGACACAGATTTATATATATATATGATGGAAATGGTATCCTATACTTAGCTATAGGATTCATCGATGGAGAAGATAAACTAGAAGTTCAAAATTGTTTGAATTAAGATTTTTTTCAATGAAATATTGGAAAAATAGTAAATACTAGTCAATATATGTTTTACTTTAAATGGTAGTGCTCTGAGTTGAAAGAAATACAAATAAGAGAGCACAACTAATTTTACAACTGAATAAGAGTACACCTCCACATTTAAGAAAACAAAGAGATTGTTTAAATCAAAAATTCATCAATGAACTAGGTTGGTTCCAGCACTGTTGAGAGCATAATTGATTCTACAACTAAATAAAAGTATTCCTCCACGTTTAAGGAAAAAAAGAGGTTGTTTGGATAAAAAAATTCATTAATGAACTAGGTTGGCTCCTAGCATTGTTGATTCAGTTGCCCTATATTGTAAAAACAATGGAGTCATTGCATAGGCAAAGAAATCAATATCTCATCAATGATCCACACAAGTACTTAAGAAATTTCATTTGATTTGATAAATCAATAAAATGAAAGATATAAAGATAGAGTGAGTACCCACTAAAGAGAATCTAGAAGATAATCTTATTAAGTCACTATCCATGTAGAAGCATTAATGTTACATTGAGCAATATGGTATTAGATACATGAGCGATTGACTTTAGTGCAAGTGGGAGATTGTTAGTTTAATATGTCTTGTAGCCAATCGATTGGTTACACGTGGCATTGTTATATTTATGTAAATACATATTTATTATTAATAAAAGTTTAATTTATCTTTAATTGTAAAACCTTCGGGCAAAAAATTGTAAATTGACTAGTTTTAGATAAAACAAAAAAATTCATAACTCTTGATTGGGCTATCAGAAAATTTGCGTGGAGCCTTCTAATATGATGCCTTATCTTAGGTTAAAATTTCAGAATTTTTAGAGAAATTCAGAAATTTAACGAAAAATCATAAGTCGACTAGTTTTACGTTGTTGGATGTAATTTTCAATCCGACCATCAGATTGAGCTGAAATTATATGAGGAACCCTAAAATATACTGAATAAAATCTGATTAAAATTTTAAGATGAATGAAACTCGGTAGTGCTAGAAAAAAAAATAAGGACCGTCAAATAGAGGCAAAAATACTCATTAAGGGTAGAATAGTGATTTGCCATTGAAAAGAAAACATATAAGCTCTCCTTCTCTTTTATTAACTGCCGAATGGGCAGAAACAAAAAGGTGAAAAGAAAAACAGAGCATAACATGAGAGAAAAAGAGAAAAGTAAGGAAAAACAATAACGAAATTGAGAGAAATAACTTTATAAACTTGTTAGTTCAACCTATAAAACACTACATCAAGTGAAGGAAGGAGGGTTTGAGAAGGGGAATTCAACTAACCTTGGAAGATAAGAGAAATTGGAAGAAAAGCAATAGGTAAGCATGAGAAGTTTGGATTTAATGTTTGATTTAGATGTTTTCCTAAGCTTATTTGATTAAGTTAGGAAGTAATTTCATGGAATGTTACCTTAGTTTTCCTTAAATCCTAGATTTTTGAACTTAAGGTTCTTACGTGAATTTGGGGGAATTAGGAGGGGAAGGAAAAATGATAAAATTGAAGTAGAATAAAATGAAAACATGTTGAAATAATAAGTAAATGAAGAAAAATTTGAAGAAAGAAAAGGAAACATCACATTCAGCCAAATAAAGGGGGAAAATGGGAGAATGAGTTTTGATGTTAATGTTTAGAAAAAAACCATGTCTAATCATGATAAATGAAAATGTGAGAAAGACTATATGAAGAGATAGCATTTAAGTTGAGAAAATAATTATTATTATTATAATTATAAGTAAATTCAAATTAAAAGAGAAATAAACTAGTTAAAAGAAAATATGAAGACAAGATGTCTAGATTGTGTTTGAATATAGTATTTAGATAAAATAAATAATATGATGTAAGGGTATAAAGAATAGAAGAATTGTTTGATGGAGGAATTATGAACATAAAGTAAGCAAAGAAGTAGCTTGAGTTAAATATGAGGTTGTATGTAAAATAATGATATATTTGAGAATGAATTTTTATTAGAACAAATTACAAATAAAAATATTACTTGCTTTGTGTTTCGGCACGTAAGAAAAATATTGATGGACTAATGATATAATGACACTTGATTGATTCAGAAATTGTGTCTAGAGCTGGTTATCAGACAGGAGGAGTTGGGTCATCCCGAGTAGAAGGTAGGTGATTCGTCACCCTATTTTGTAATTTTTAGTTTTCTTAATTATCTATGTTGCTTATTTAATTGATATTAAACAGATGGAGCAAATGAATAATTTGAGTTATGATTATGTGAATTATCGGTAAATTATGTGAAATTACCGGTTTTATTAGTTAACAAAGAGGTTAACCAAATATGGGGTAATTTGTATGGAATTATCGGATTGTTTGGCTAACAAAAGAGATTGGCCGGATACTGGGTAATTCATATGGAATTACCGGATTGATTTTGCTAAACGAAATGAGTTAGCCGGATTTTTGGGTAATCAAGAGAATTACCGGGTTTATTAGTTAACTAAGAGATTAACCGGATAAGGAGTAATTCATATGAAATTACTGGATTGATTGACTAACAAAAGAGGTTAGCCATATGATGGGTAACTCGAATGGAATTACTGGATCTATTGATAACCGAGGAAGGAAAACTAAATTTCTGAATAATTATATGGAAGTGTTAGATTTATTTGGTAATTAAGATGAGTTAGCTAGATTTTTAAGTTTTGAAAAGATTATATAAATTATGGGATTAAATTAGATTAAAATAGAAGTGTTAAATTTCAAAGGTTAAGAGTAATTAATTAATATTAGACTAATATAGTGAGTACGTTAATTAATATGGTTATTGTTGAAACAGGTACACCGCGAGGCAATGCAGATCGTTAGATGTAGGAATTCTCCTGTTTATGAATTACCATTTTAGAATGTAATATTCATGTCTTTACTTTCAGTGTATATCCTTTTGTGTTGCAAAAATCAAGTAGAAGGTGTAATAGGTAGTGGATGTATTATATATATGTATAGTTGTTAGTATGACCAAATCATTTTCAAAATGATAAGATAAGATTTATTATAAATATAATATGACTCTTAATCTTAATGTTGTATTTATGTAGTTTAAAGGCATACATGTAATTAGTTAGCATTTATTATGTTTGTGATGAATTTGTTTATCTTCAAATCGTTATGAGACTTGAATATATTGATAAGTATAAGTATTGAGTTATTGTTTGATGAATGGAATGTGATCCAGGATGATTGGATCAAGATGGAAGTCGTAATGACATATAATAGAAGTGTTGTCGATAACTTGGTACCAATAAAAATAGAGGAAACTCTGCCGAAATTTCAAAAAAAAATCCCATAAATTTTAGACATATTACCCAATACTTGACATTGGTAAAGAAATGTTTGGAGATTTCATGACATAACGATTTGAAGGTGTTACATTAATATTCATATAATATTAGATTAATAAATCTAAAGTAAAGATAAAGTCCATGAAATAAAAATATTTTACAAAGAAAATTATAAAATTGTTATAATTATATGATTCTTATTGCATCAAACCATTGTTCCTAAAATGTTCCTAGTCGATGCTCTCTTAAATACTGGATATTCATTATAATCGTAAGAAATGATACATATTATATTATTTCTTTTCATAAAATGAAGCAGTAGTTCCCATAAGCTGAGATATAATAGATACCTAGAACTAATATGTAGATGTTTGTCTTAAGACATGGACATTGAACTGACTTGCATAAAAGTTTAATATGGAAAGATCGCATATATTTATAGAAAAGCTCATGTGATGGTTGTGTAAATGATTCTTAGACTTAAGATTATTAAGTCATCTTATATAGAGAATGTTATACTTGGATCCTATTACATGTTATCTTAAACGAGGTAACGAAATGACAAATATTGAAAGTGTTTGAATGATCAAGAGAGAATTCTTCACCCTAGATGAATTAAAAAAAAATGTTTCATCTATTATCAAATAGTATTGACTGAGAAATCCTTGGCAAAGGGGGAATGAGATTTGAAAAAAGTTTCAAATCTTATTCAAACGATCAATAACTATTATGTAGAGAATAAACATGATTTAACATGAAAGATATACTCCATGCTTTTATGTTAAATCAAAACATTATTGATGAAAAAATATTAACTACAATGAGAAACTAGTGATTAAAAAGTTAAGTCAAACCAATAATAATTTTTCTAATATTTAAAAATCATGATATATTGTTAGACAATACATCTGATCTTCAAATATAAATTAATCAATTATTAAATTAATAATAAATTAAATTATTTAATTAGAATTATAATTTATATTTGGATTAACATATTAGTTATAAATTAGTTATAAATTATACTGAAATTATTTAATTAAGTATAACTTGATTTAAATATATTTTAAAAATTAAATACTTAAATATAATTAATACAATGATTATATTTCTAAACCTAGAAAAATCAAGTAAGAATTTGATTAAATTTATTTCTAAAATTATCTTAAATTAATGTATGAATATCATTTAGGAGATAAATTAATATTTTATCAATTATAAGGTTTTTCAAATTTTCCTATAAATAGTAAATTATATATGGTTGTCTGTTAGACAACAAAACTACATAAACATAATATTAAAGTTAGCACTTTAGGCATAACAATCCCTCTCTCCTAAAGATTTAGAAGATTTCTCAAGAATAGTTCGCGTGAATTACCCTTAAAAACTAGACAATTGGATGACTTGTGGTTGATGACAATTCAACCTTTAAGAAATTATTTAAAACAAAAAAAATCAGATCTTCAGATAATAAATTCCTCTACAACTCTAGATCTATCCAATAAGATGTTAAATACTCCTTAATAACTTTGTTTCATAGTTTTCATGTATAATATTCACAAAACCAACTAACTTCTCAAAAAGTGCAGGCCATCTAATTTTTATGCACCTCTGTACTCCTCACCATCGGCCCTCTTGAAATTTTCATCTCTTTCAACCTTCTCTTTCTCCATCTACATTTTTGCAACATTCGACTTGTTTTGGTTATGCTGAGAAGGTGGGTTTAGGCCAAATGGGTCAAAATCTTTTTTTTTTCTTCACAGTATAACTGTCTGACTTTGAAGACCACATTAATGATCAATTCCTTGATTCCATCTCGTCTACATATCAGCTGTTGCTAAAAGTAAAATCACATACGGGAAACAACCTACTGGTAATGCAGGCATAAAAGGCCACCAACTAAGGGCTGTTTATTTTTCAGACATGCCAAAAGTAACCAGAAAGTTTAGTAACATTTCCCTTATCTATTTTTAAAAGTCAAATTCAAAACCAGAAACAGAAAGCTTGTTGGGTTTTTTTTTTCGAAGACGTGAAAAACCAACAGTCCATTGTCGAAATACCTCAAAACCAAAGTGGTTGACAAAAATCATAACAATGAATTCATAAGATTGATTGTATTCAAAACCAATCAAGTTTTCTGTTTCCAGAAACTGCGAAGGATACCAAACCCCTTAACTTTTTGACAAAGGCAACCCCATCCTATGAAAAATAACCAGTATTGAATGTAGCATCTAGACTGCAGAGACAATCAGCAAGTAGGAACAGGATCACTACACTAACAGGAAAAAATGTTTCTGCTTTAGTTCAAGGATCAAACTTGAAATTTCATATTCCATTAAAAATCATAAATTTGCTCTTTGCTTTTAACAATGTAAATAGAACAAGAAAATCCCTAGTATCTAAAGATACAATCTATTATGGTAACTGCAAGTAATCATAGAAACCATATCCTGTGCATTTGTAAGGCTCGGCAACTTATACCACTGGATTTGAATTATGGTTGAAACAGAAACACTACTATGTAATATATTAATTACGAGGGGAATAAATCCAATCCTGGTCAGTTCCAACAACCGGGCCCAAATACTACCTAGAGACTGCATCAGCATTGAAGTCAGAATGAGCATTGTAGTAGTATTGCAGAGGTTCTGTAGCGTACCTTGGGCCAGTCTTCAGAGCTAAAATGTCTTTACATTTCTTTTCAAGACTTCAGCTTGTTATCTCCATTTTGTGGGAGGCTAGGAATTTTTTTAAGAGCACTGCTAGAGGTGGCAACTATAGAAGTAACCATCTGGGGTGGTTTGGCAGTTGCTGGAACTTTAACAACCCCATTGCTAAAGGGTCCCTGTTGACTCCCTGTTCGAGTTCTGGTATTTGCTAAACCTGTGCTGGATGGACCTTTTTCATTCCCCAGCTCAGTTCTGGCTAATGATGAACACTTCGTTTCTGTTGAAATTTCACAATATTTGAAGCAATTAAAAGATATAATTCACTAATTATAAGAACATAGATCACAACTATGAATCTGAAATTCATGGCACCTTACAATGGTGCAGCTAAAGACAACCCTTGTAATCAGAAATCCCAAACCATCACAATTGACTAACAGAAAAGGTAAGTTACATAACATGTGGCGTATGTAATTACAAGCTGATTGCAGTTAATTGCACATCCACAGGAGTACACCCTAAAGGCAAGTTACATAACTAGTAGCATATGTAATTACAGTAGCTGATTGTAGTTAATTGCACATCCACAGGAGTACACCCTAAAGGTTTGACCTTCCAACTCCACCTATGGAGGGTTCAAATCAAAGCCAATGGAGAACATGTGTATGGTTTAAGGGGTGGAAGAGGGCTATTCCCATTTTAACCCTAGGCCCAATGCGCCTCCTAATGTAAGAAACAAATTCTAGTAAATGCAACTTTCTGATTGCAAAGAGGCTATTTGTCTTTTGTACACTACGAGAAAACAACTATCTGTAACTTCCATTAAGGTGATATATTTTCAAATTTAACAAAGTAACAATAAGAATTAAAAAGCAATGTTTATTTTGGGGAAATGTTTGGTAAAATAGACAACTTAGCAATATGTATTAGGACATACTAGTTTCTTGTCATTAAACGTGAGTATATCATCTAAAAATACTAGACCTGGCATTTCCCTTTTCTAGAGCCATTAGAGTGTAAAAATTTGGCAATAGGAGAGAAACTTGCCTTTTATTTCCCCGAATGTGATGAGCCTATTAAGGCAATCTCGAAACTTCGTTAAAACAATTCTTTCTTGCTCTGCATGAGCCTCTGCCATGCCTTGTCCACAAGGTAGTTGTGAAGAACTGTCGCAGCCATGGCCCATCAACCCATTGGGGGAAGCAGCAGCCATAAAGATCGTATCTTGTTCATCGCACATCAATGCCAAAGTCCCAGGAGAAATTGGCCTTCCTTTTGGCATATCAACACTATCTAAGCTGGAATCGTCAAGGCCTCCTTCATTTGCATGGTTTGCACTCGAACAATCATTAGAAACAATTTTATCAGCATCAAATTCCTTCTGGCTCTGCAACCTTTCTTGGGTAGATGAAGCAAGAAAAGTGTCACTTTGATCTTCTACTCGCTTTTTCATTGAATTTCTTTGGTCTGGACATACAAGAATTTCAAAGGAAAGCCCAATCATTAGATATTGGTTGCAGTACTCACATTTCTTGTTTCATAACATGTCAACATTCTTAAGGAACACCCATTTGTCAGACCAGCTATAGCTCTGTACAATTCAGTGTTTATTTTTCAAGAATAGAATAAGACTACAGAGCATAAACATATTTACAATGGACAAGTAGTTGCACTTTTTTGTATATCTAATTAGTTAGGAGTGCTTGGTTTACCATAAAAAATTTGCAAATAGTAACAAATATGAAGCTGACTGCTTCTCACATGGTGGAGGAAATGTGATAAACTACATCAAGTCCCAGCCCCTCCTGTAGCAAACCAACTTTTTGAAAATCTCAGACATAGAGGTTTAAACATCACAAGCTAACCCTGGGAACATAGCTCAAAAAGATGAGCATTGCCGGCTTGAAAAGAGCAGAATATTAAGGATAGGGAAAAGAACATATAAAAAATTGCAGACATGCATGGCCACAAGCATCTCATAAAACTTTTGGAGACCAAGCTTGGGAACAGAACACTTGTTATATGGAGTATCGAGTGGAAAGCAGACATGGAAGATATCTTCTGTTGCAGGTGAATAATGGAGCAACCTGTATGAGAATTTGGGGGGGGGGGGGGTTTGGGGGGTTGAAGGCTCAGATAGCTGAATGCGTGCAGCTCAGCCAAACTAAGGGATACACTTGTTAGAACAAGTCAGCAGTTGGAAAATATAATCAAGGGTTCTAATAAATAAAGCATGGAAAACAAATTTGAGCTATTCTGATACTCAAATCAAAGGAACATCATGCAAATGAACAAATGCAATATAAAGCATAAAAGAACATGTTGTCCTTGAACATTCTGAACCAGTGGCTTGAATATGTTGAAGCTGTGAGTGGTAGCTTGCTTAACAGGGGATCAGCTAGTTCTACTGCGACTGCTTCTGCAATTAGGAGCTGGTGTGTTCCTGCTCAAGGTTTTTTCATTTGTAAGGTGAATGCCTCTTGGAATAATCAGTCACCCAGTGGTGGTTTGGGAATGGTTTTGCATGATAGTCAAGGCTCTTTTGTAGATGTGGACCTATTTTCTGCAAGCGTGTTTCTAATCCAAAGATTATGGAGGCTTTAGCTATTAAGGAAGCTCTTTCCTGGTTAATAGAAAAGGGTTGGCATGATATGGTAATTGAGTGCAATTGTTTGGATCTCATAAAGGAAATTAATCACGACGGACCAGTCTCGTGGGATATAGAGATCATAGTTTTTTGCATCTTACATCTCAGGCAGCTGGTTGGTGTTTCTGGGTGCTACCATGATTATAGAACTGGAAATAAAGCAGCTCACATCATTGCTAAGCTAGTGATTCAATAATCCTCTTCCAAGTAATTATACTGTCCTTTTGGAGGATTTGCAATGCCTTTGTGTATTTGTTGTACCAGTTAATTTTTCAAGAAATGAAAATTCTATCATTGTTTTTTTATAAAGAAAAAAAACATTCTGAACAAGTAAAAAAAATTTAACATATATGAGCATTGTTACACCTGAAAGCGCCTTGGCAGCTTCTCCTGACAGAACCACTAAAACTGAGCAAAGTTCTTTTAAGTCCTGTGATTGGATAATGTCTGCCAAGAGAGACCTGCAATCATGACATGAAAGTTAGTTTTGTGAACACGAATATTGGTAATGTTTTCATGAAGACAAACAGCCACTATACCTGTATGTGATTTTTGATGAGCCCAATGTTGTCATGTTTCCAGCTCGAGCAACAGGATTAGAAGGCAATGGAGAGGAGGGTGCAGCAGGCCTGATGTGGCTAGCCTGTGAATGCAAAAAACACACAGTAACACTGTCATGTGCTATAGACCAGTACCCAAATATGATGATTCAGTACAAAATCAAAGGATCCAACAAATAGCAATAAGGATGTAATTTGCAAACTTGAACTGCAACTCAGGGACAGAAGAAGCTAGTTTTATGATTATGTCTATCTTCTTTTTCCCAATTCTCTATAAACTAATAGCTTATTCTATGCATCAAATTGTAAACTGCTTAGATTAGGTAACTTTTACAAAATCATCATTGCATATAAAAAATTCTCTTCAATACAGAATTAACCAAATATGCTATGAGGACATTTACCTGTTGAAAATGTCCAAGCCTGTGAAATGACGGGTCCTTGACTGTCTGCCCAAAGAAAAGCTCCTGACCTTTTCTCTTCCTAGATACAGGCAGGGAAGCATAGCCAGAAGATCCAATAGCCCCAGTTATTGCAGCATTTGCAGCCTGTTGAATATATGCCATGTTGTTGCCATGGTCACCATGAAAGAGAGCCTGTCTCTCTTCGCTTCCTTCAAAATTCTTGCAGTCCATGCATTTACAATTTTCAGAACAAAGAATGTTAGCTTGGAAACATTCACAGTACTTTTTGAGACATCCAGACTTCTTGCAGTGACATCCCTTATTGTGCTTTACAAACACCAATCCTTCCCCAGTCTCTTCCTGCAATTGTTTCCAACCATTTCATATGATGGCCAACAACACCAGAAAAAAGTAGGATCTCATAAAAAATAAATAAAAACACCTCCAATGAATTCTAAACAAAGGTACTTCATTTAAATTCAACAACAACAAGCAATGAGATTTTTCCTATGCATCTATCACAATGGTGTTCTGTAATTTTCTTAATGAATAAATTCCACATAAATGAAACAAACTCCACATTAAAAAGTTCAGCACATGAGGATTTATTTCAGTGAAAAATTCATAGGGAAAAGGTTTGATATCTACTGAATATTTTGATAGATGAGGTTCTATTAATAATGAAAAAAATAAAGAAAAGTCATCCATCAATGAAAGGATGAAAAACAAAGAGAACTAGAGTATAAGAACCCTCCGACAATGAACCCTCGAATATGATTCCACTGTCTGGGACAAAATTACTTGGCAATTTCACACTGAAAATGGCATTCAAGACAAAAAGGAAATAATAAAAGGATTGTCAATTTTTTTTATTGTTGCAAATTATGTCACATCTCAAGTAGTGCAACACTTTCATGCACAAAGCAAAAGGTAAAAAGACAACCACCACTCAAAACCTTCACAATCGAAGATAAAATGTAACTATAGCTTCAGATACAAAATATCTCATTTAAATTACATCAAAAAATGGAAAAGAGATACAGAGGGGTATCCTGGCTCCTGTTCCAACAAGAAATGAGGAAAAGCAAAGACAAAGGAATGGCTATCTATGATAAAGGCTCCCATTTCAAGTAAATATTTGGTTAATAAACTTCATAAAAGCATTCAGCTGAAAAGTAGTCTATGTAGGTTTAACCAACATACCCGACTATCCCGTGTTCCATGTGGGCTGCTTGCAATTTTAGGCCTGAATGCATTTGGATTACGCTCTAAAGTTGATTCGACAGCTTCTCGCCTGGCAGCCTCATTTTCAACATTGTTATAACAATTAACGCAATTGCACCCATCACAGTATGTTCCAGAGGCAAAGCACTCACAATAACTGCTCAGGACATGAAAAAATTATACATCAGTAAATATCTTGTGCCAGTCAGTGCAGTACTAGAATTGACATAATATCATTACCAGAAAACCAGGAAAGTTAGCAAACCCGAAATCCATTAAACAGAAATTGCTAGGGTATCATGTGACTGAAGCACAGAAAGCAGGCCCCATGATTCAAGCAAGCTGCCTGGGTGTTGTTCTAGGCAATATTTCTACATTTATGAAAATCATTTCATGCATAAAGCATGAGATGAGTAGTACCAGACCTCCAGTGTTGCACTTAAACGTGTACTTTCTGGATATAAGAATGGAAAACGAGTTCAAAATTGTTTCTTTTTCTGTTGAAATAAGACTATAACAAGTTGACACCTGTAACTCCATTTTTCAAATTCTTAAATAGAAAAGCAAGCCAGCAGTAAATCCCACGACCAAATTAAGTAGTACCAAGATATATTTGATTTAAATCTCATCGGAAAAGAAAACAGCAATACATTGACTCTAAAGCAGAACAGAATATCATCCCATGAAAGAAACATTTATAAGATGATGATGTACTTACAGCTTTAAGCACCGAGAGTGTTTACAGTTGCACTGTTTTTGCTTCTTCGGAGTGCCATCTTTCAATTCAGCATTCAGTCTTGGTCTTGATTTTGGTGATTCTGGTTTCCTGGATACAAGGATAAAAAAGAAAAGAAAAGAAAAGAGCAGTCTTAGACTCTTAGGAAAGAAATAATGGATGAAAGAATGAAAGAAAGTCATAATGGAAAACGAATTGTGTGTCTTGATCAATGGTAGCAAAGTAACTGTGTGTCTGTCTCTACCAAAACATCTCTCAACTTCATTTTCAGAGCATTTATTCACTAAAGGCATCTAATTTGAAAAGGTATGGACCTGTATACACAGAAATATCTTCACCGATAGAAAAAAGAAAAATAAATGCAATAGCAAGGAATCACATTTACAAGAATGTTTCATTTCTTTCACTACTCAATGGGGGAGGGGGGGGGGGGAATAGAGTTCCTTTCTTATAATCTAATTCGAAGATGACCTCAACAAAACATCAGGCCCATTATCCCTGGATCAAAGAAAACTAAGCAAACTCTCTTTGGAAAAAAAATTAAAAACTGCACCTCCGCAAAAAATAAAAAGGAAATTTAGAATTAATGGGAGAAAGAGCAGTGAAGAACAGTGACAAGAACCCTCAAAAATTCGCAAAGATGACAGCTTTGCAACTCCAAAATCAAAACTTTCAAACAAAAACTCCAATCAAGCCCACAAAATGGTAAATTTCCCATTTGTTTGACATCAATTCTTCCAAATGAAAACTTGCAAGATTCAGTAATTTACCCAGTAAAATCCACATATACAATCTCACAAGGCAGTTTTTTTTTCTTTTCAAAAATATCAAACTTTAACTCACACAGCCCTCGCTGCTGGCTGCTGCTGCGTCTGCTGTTGCGGTGCCACTGGAATTGAAACCACCTGTGGTTGCGGTTGTGGGTGAGGCTGCGGCTGCGGCTGCGGCTGCGGCTGGCACTGCGCGGACGCCGGGGTAACCACCACAGGCGATGGCTGCAATTCAGGAAAGACACCCTGTGTGAAATCTAGCTGTCTGGCTAGCTTTTTGGCCGGAAAATCTGCAGTCTCCGATTGCTGCAGCTTTTTTGGAGGGAATTCGCTTCCCTCACTTTCCCCCATCTATTTTCAAAATAATCTCCAAATCACCCCTGTCCAGATTCTTTATAAATAAATGATAATGAGTTTCCCTCTCAATAATTACACAGACTCGTACCCAATTCTCAAACCTTCAGATCCAGAAAATGAATATAAATCATCCAAAACACACAATTACTCACCAAATGAGCGATTAATGAGCTCAAACAAAAATCGAAGAAATAAAAAAAATGTTTACAAACAACTTTAATCCAGAAAACGAAGAGAGATAGAGAGAAAAGGACTGTAGGGTAGCAAAAGGGGGGGTTTCTGCTTTGGCTTTGGCTTTGGCTTTGGCTTTGGTTTTGGTTTTGGTTTGCTTGGTGTTCTTCTCCCTTGGTGTGTGTCTCCCCCCCTCTCTCAAGTGATTTTGAAATTCAATTTTTCTTCTTGTATTGAATGGTTGGATTTCAGTTTTATTTCTAATCTGACGCTTTTCCTTCAATTCAATGATCTGACGGTCGCATTTCATAGAAAGAGAATCAGGTTACATAGTTTCGCCGTTTGATTAATTTAAGATATAAAAATTTCCATGGTGTGGGAGTCGAGTTGTCTAATAGGATAGCTAGTGTACGCTACAGTGCAGGACATGAAGAATTTGCAATCCACGTGAAGACAAGATGAGTTGGCAATGTGTGATTGGATGGTTGGGTTATGAGAGGAAGGGTGAAAAAAAGAGGAGGGGATTTTTTTAATGGGTGAAAAGTGTAAAATAAAATAAAATTGGCGCTAAAGAGGTTGTCGTTGACACTTACTTTTTTCTCGAGTTGGAGGTTAGGTTAAGTTTGTTTTACGATGTTTTCATTTGGTGACACATTTACTAAAAGTAATGGTGTCCTTTCTTTTTATTTGCCACTAATGGACGGACAAGATTTGTTTTAGACACGGAGTAATAACGACAACGTACGAAAAAATTGTCTGATGCTTTCTCTGCTATCAGCAAAATTGAAAGGAATTTCGTTAACAAATTAATTTAGCTTAAGAAATATAAAAACTTCCCCAGCTTTCTTTTTCTTTTTTTTTTCTTAAGACTAGTTTACGTTGGTTGGATTAAAATTCTTTTCAACTTATAAAAAATAGTTTATGCAAAATAAAAAATTGTTTTGCATTGGTATTAAACTTTGTCGAGTGCATCGACTTTGAACCTACCAATTCATCTCCTTATCTAGCACGGGTTTAAAATTAAATCATATGGATATTAACCTAACATGACCTGACCAACTTGGCATGTCAAAGACAACCCTGATGAATAGTAAAAAATATGGCGTGGCTTTAAAAAGAAATTCAAGATGATATATATTTTTTTTAATAATATATTTAAACGACCTGGGCTTCGTGACTTAACCTATCAAACTCGTAACATGGGTTATAAACTCCATTGGGTTTAATAATTTAAAAAAAAACTATTTTTTTACTAAATTATACTATAACAAAAATAGAAACTCGCAAAATCAAACACAAATCAAATATCACAATGTTTGCTTGAGATTGCAATAAAAAGCAAACTGAAACAAGTTGTGAAGACCAATTCAAAATTAACAAAATATTGAAGGATGAAATTTAAAGAAAAAATGAATACAAACCCAATATTAAAGGATAAATGTAGAAAAATAAAAATAAAAGAAAGAGAAAACCAAAAGCTATGGTTAAAAAAATGAGGAGGGTGGGGCGCTACATCGCGGGTCAGATTAAAAAACATTAACGTTAAAAAAAAGTTCATCATAGAAAATTATTTGACAATGTTATTAAACTTTACTCTACAACTTAACTTTGAAACTTTTTGACATGACTCTTTGTCTAACCCGAGTTTAAAAATTAATTTGAGTGAAAGTTGTCTTAAGATGACCAAGTCAACTTAACATGTTGTAAAGCAACTTGGATGATCAGTAAAAAAGAATGGTTTGACTTTAAAAAAATTAAGATGACTCTTTTTTTAATATTAAGATGGAAACATATTGGATCAACTCGGACTTCACGGCTTAACCTATCAAACTTGCAATTCTAATCATAGACTCCACTAGGTTTAATAACTTTGTTTTTTTAAACTACTTCTTACTTGATCATATGATAACAAACATAAACACTCATAAAATTAAGCACCAATCAAATATTAAAATATTTATTTAAAACCATTATAATCTCATAGAAAGTAAACTAAAATAAATTATGAAGATCAATTCAAAATCAATCAAATATTAAAGGATGAAGTTGAAAAAAAAAAGTAAAAAACGATTCAATCAAAAGAAAATAAAAAGCTAGAAGGTGGAAGTTTTTTTTAAAAAAAAAACAGAGAGAGAAAAAAAAAGAGCCCAACCTAACATGTCAACCTTGAAACCTCTCAACTCAACTCCTTGCTTAGAGTAGGTTTAAAATTAACTTGCGTGAAAATTATCTCAACATGACCAGTCGACTTGGTGAGTCTAAAAGCAACTTAGATGACCGATAAAAAATATGGTTTATCTTTCAAAAGAATTCAAGATAACATTCTTTTTTAATATTAAGATTATGAAATGTTGGATTGATTTGGGCTTTGAAGTTTAAACCACCGAAACCATGATCCAAATAATAGACTCCAATAACAACTTTTATTTTTTACTTAATAATATGATAACAAAGATAGATGTTTATAAAATTAAGCATTAACTAAATATTAAGATATTTGTTTGGGATTGCAATAACCTTATAAAAAAACAAGCTGAAATAAATTATGAAGATCAATTCAAAATCAATGAAATATTGAAGAATAAAATTAAAAATAAAATCTAAAACAAATATTCAACTCAAAGAAAAAGAAATGAAAATGAGATTTAAAAAGAAAAAAAAAGGTCAACTCTTTCACTATTTATATTAACAGTGACAATGAAGGAGTGGAGGTTTTACCCCGGTTCTCTTAGTATAGAAGATAATAAAATTAGAAAAAAAAATACAAAAAGTAATTCAATTGAAAGGAAAAAAGTAAAAGGCGGAAGTGTATATATATATATATAAACAACACTCTTCACTGAGTTTTGGTTTTTTTTTTTTTAAATTCTTGATTGGGAGCATGATTTTAAAACTAATAAACATTAATATGTGGGTCTTATTAATATTTGAAAAAAAAACACGGTATCAGACAATTGTCTTGTAAAAGACAAGCTCATGACATTCAAATTAAAATAATAAAAAAGATTATGAGTAAGATTTCAAAATAACCGTACAAGAATAATCACAAATGATTAAAAAAAAAGGATTATGAGCAAAGTTTAACCTTAAATATCAAACATGCTTTCTCTGGAGATTTATCATTTTAAATAAAGTGATTGTCTTATAACTTAGGTTAGCACATGATAATTTCGATTCCACTTGATAATGTGGTTCAAATTGTTTCTCAAAGTGCTTTTCAAACTGTACACTAGTACATTATATCACATTACCGAACACACATGAATATATCATCCTATTATTTGGTCTTTTTTACATTTAGTCGTTGTACATTGAAATATTATAGTTTACATCATGGACTTTATATGCGCATAATATTTTACATTCTTATTCTAGTCAGCAAAAAAAATCAATAAAAAATATATGATTATAAATAGGACTGCCATTATTTTCTATTTAACAACGATGAAGCTCCTATTGCGTTAAAATAATGAAAAATACCTAAAAGTTATCATTGCAATAAAAAAAATAGTAAGTTGATCAATTACCATAAAATTACAAAAATGTTACCTCTGCAAATATTTAACAATACATTTATCCTTTTTTTAACCATTTCACACATAATCAAAATCAAATTCTTTTATAAACTGTCATTTCCAACCACAAGCAATAATTTTCCAACAACAAAAAATCTCAATCATTATCTCTCCATTTACAACAAACCTATCAAAAACCCTAGCAACATATTGCCCCTTTCCACGTACCATTTGAGCACAACAAACCTGTCAAATATTCCAGCCACAAACTACCCATTTTCACACACCATTTGAGGATAACAACTCATATTTATCCCTCTTTTCTTTATAATCCTAGCAAACAAACTTGCTAAAATTCCACCAAAATATAGTAAGAATTCCAAAAAAATCTCAATTCACACACTACTTAAAATATTCAGTATGCACACTGCCCACCACCAAACACACATTGCCCACCACTAAAGGTGAGCAAAAAAACCGATTAAACCGAGAAAACAAGAAAAAATTAACTGAAAAAACCGAATCGTGAAAAAAAATCAATTAAACCGATTAGAATTTTTAAAAAACCGACCAGTTCGGTTTTGGTTTTATAAGCTTGAAACCGAAAAAACCGAACCGAACCCAAACCGAAAAAACTGAGCCAAACCAACAAAATTGAGAAAAACTAAGAAAAAAACCCAAGCCAAACGGGAAAAAATCAAGCCAAACCTAAAAAACCAGTTTGAGCCGGTTTTTGTTCTAAAATAACCGAACCGAACCAAAACTAGTCGGTTTGAACCGGTTTCGGTTTAAAAAAAATGATTTGGTTACTTTTTTTTATAAAAACTAAACCGAACCGAAAATTATCACCCCTACCCACCACTAAACACAAACTACATGAATTTACAGGGACTAGAGTTAAAAAGTTGTATTAAAACAACCATGCACATTATCAACATATCATCATCTATATAAAATGCTAATATCATACAAAGTTACAACAACTTGAATGAACTAAAGTTTAAGAATAGAAAGTGCATCAAATGTAAAGACATAGCAGTTGTTAGAATATTATAAACAAAAACTAGTAAAAATAAGTTATTCTACATATATGATGACATGTCACACCGACTATACCTTCATTAATTGGTGCAAACCTATAAATGAAATTGAATTAACTATGATAGGGGGAGAAGGTGACATAAGTTTAAGAAAATAAAGGTAAACTACATAGAGTTTGGATCAAGAAATATAACATAAAGGTTAGATTTATAAGTGTCAAGTTGTTTCTAGTAGTTAATTTAGTATGAGTAATGTTATTATTTGTAACTATTATCTTGTTCACATCGAACAAATAAAGTAAATCAATGTATTTCCAACTATTAATTATTAAGCAAAATACAAGAACATAAATATGTTAAATAAATTCATAAGGCAGCTTTGCTAACAACAATATAGCATTCATATTGTGAAAAAAAAAACAACAAATCATTAACAATAAAGCATTTTTAGCAAAAACAACACCTTAATAGCAATGATCCACATATATTACATCCATATTGTAATAAAAAAAAACATTAACAATTAAATAGAAATAACATATCGCTCAAAGTCACAAGTCTTCTTCTATATTCTTTAATCAACAAAATTACTTTGGGTAAAGTGTTAAAATGGTATAAATGTACAAGTTTGTAATTTAAAAGAACTTCAATGTAGATTGTTTTTTATTAAACTAATATAATCATCAACATATTTAATAGAATCACATGTATGCGTGTTGAGGGTTGAGAAAAGGATGCACTAGCATGATTTTTGCCACCCTAGTATCTCTTGAGCCTTTCATTGATTCCTTTTGATCTCTTTTCAATTATGGATACTCTACCACCACTTTCCAACTGTAATTTGTTTAGGAGTATCTCTTTAGCATGTCTTAAGATTTTAGTCATATAACTTACAGATGTTGCATCTAAATATGGAAGATTTTTTTTCTTATAGTACCAGATCTTCTTTTTTTTTCTTCATTTTTTATCTTTCTTGGTCTACCCACACTCATTTTAAGGTTTAGAAGTAGAAAAATTACATGTCCTTCATTGTGATCTAGATCAATTTTTAGTAAAAAGTGCACACTTAAAAGTATATCTTCCTAAATATTTCAATGGTATAGCACGCGTAACATGCATTTTATAACTTAACTCTTTTGTGATGTACATAATGGACCATATGTTTACATGGAATCCTAGTCATTATCCCCCTGCCACAAGGGCATTATCTTTTCTCCAAATCAATACAAAGTTTGGTTTAGCCTTTATAGATTTCATATTCATCAAAACTAGATAGAATCATTCTCGTATATTTTGTTTTCATTATAGACTTGTCCAACAACTTTTCTAACATAGGGTGTTGTATTGTTTCACAACTTATAGCTTGAGCAAATCGATCATGAAACCTAGCTATAAGTTTCATCATAATTTTCTTTAGTAACATAACAATTATAATACTCCTGTAATTCTAAACTCAGCTTTTAAATGATTTCGCCAAGTTACTAACTATATTCATATATAAATCATCGTCATGTGTCGTTGTTTTCAAACTCAACAATAATATAATTAATAAGAAACAATCTATTATTGCCATTTAAGCAACTGTCGATAATATGACTCCTTCATATGGACCATTGAGATAACATCTTTCTATCCCAATAAATGACCTACATCAATTAACAAAGCTATCATTCATCACTTTCAAACAAATATGAACTCATTGAAACTTTCATGGTGAATACACTTTTGAATTGTAATAAGGGTTAAACCCTAAAAACAAATCAGAACCTAAATTATATTGTTTCAACAACTAGATATATATATAGAGAGTCTCTTAGAAGATTTATTGTGACTTCCTTAAAAAAACTTTTTCGCATTGTTCTTGGCTTTTCATAATTGCATTGAGTGTGGTTTAATCCCAAACTTATGTTCTACAAATGTATTAAAGGCTTTATTTAAAATGTTTGGGTCACCATTAATTATTGGTAATAATTTATTTGCTATCTATGTTGAATTAGTAACTTTTATATTTGTAGGTCAAAAGTAACTATGTTTCTATCTTAAAGACTTCACCATAGATGTGTTAGTACTTGGAAGGAGAGAAACATATACTCATCAAGCACAACCATCACCAATACAAGTTGCTACAACCTTCTCTTTCTAATTAATATATTTTTAAGGTGATATTTATGCTTCATTTCATACTATCTTAACACATCTCTGAAGTGATTGACACTGGTGAAAACATGAGATTTTTATACTTAATGAATTTATCAACCATAACCCAAAAGTAATAACACTTTATTTACTCTACTAATATTCATCAAAATTCAAATCTTTTAACCCAAAAGTAGTAACATTTTATTGCTTTTTCCAACTTCTTCATCATATGGAGAAAAATATTTAGTTCCAGGTATCCTATTATTATTAGGCTTGCCCGAATAATATAAGGCTTTCTTAATGTTAAAGGATCAATATTAGTATCAACATCAATATTTATATGAATTTCTTCTTTGCGTTCTTGTTCATGCATACTTAATATTTGTAATGTTGAGGCATCGTCAACAAGCTTATTCTTTCTATCATCCCTTATTTGAAAGCCATTAAAGTCTACATCATATACTTGTTTGTATATGAACAATATGTTTATATAAGATATATAGTTAGAACATCAATTTTTTTAGACATACAAAGAACCACCATAATGAGCAATTATGCCTTGTATTTTGTATAATATAATGGTAAAGAATACACTACTGCATTATGATTAAATAATTATTAAACAAATTAAGGATGTATGAACAATACCATAAGCTATAGGTTAGGAGATTTTTAGGATTTCCAAAAAAATATTATTTGTTAGGTTAAACAAAGTTAATAGAAACTTTATTATATCAATCAAACAAGTTTAAAGTAATGATTATAAAATTAGGGTTATATGAACGCTAACCCGTGAGATACAATTCGAGGTTTTTAAGGGTTTTTTTTTAATTAAAAAAATAACAAGATTTGATAATTAAACAAAGTTATTAGAAAAGTTAAAACTTTAACTAAACATGTTTGAAGAAAATATTAAAAAAATAGGGTTATGTAAACAATAGCCCGTTACCTTTAAATTAGAGATTTTTTCTAGGTGTTCAAAAAAAAAAGGACTAATTGGTTTTCCACTAGCAAGATCGTGTTTGAGATGTTGATTATTGTAGACTAAACAAGACTAATAAACTTCTTCTTATGGTTTTTCTATCATTGAGATTTATGTTTGGAAATTCATAAATTTGTGCTTTTTATTTACATTAAGTAAAAACAACCTATAAACAAATGAATTAATTGTTTAATAATAACAAAACGCATTAGCAATGATTTTTGAAGTCTCAATCCGAAAAAAAAATTAAAACACACATATTTCTTACCGAGTTCCAAAAAAAACTCTCGTGCAAGATTCCAACAACATTATATAAAAAAAGACAACCACAATGAAACAAAAGAAATTGTGTGAAAAATCAATTAGAAACAATAGTTTCTTTTTGTTCAATTTGGGTTTGGAAAGAGGAAGAAACTAATTTCTAAACAAAAAAGTTGCGATTGATATGTTAATTGGTTAATTTTTCAATTTAATATATATATATATATATTATTTGATCATGTTTAGAAATTTTGTTGACTAAAAATGTAAATTAGAAAGTATAGCAAGTAAACTAAAAAAAAAAAACCTAAACTACAAGTGTAAATTTCCCAAATAATAAAAATGCAGACACCATCTTGTATTCTTGATAATCACAGCAGTAAATCATACGCTGAATCATTGCACCACTGCTTACATGCCACATTGTAACTAAGTGCATTCTTCATAAATAAATAAATAAAAAACACCATCCGAGAGCAGCAAAAAATTAGTTTCGGTGCCGCGAGTGATACGGCGACTGTAACTACAACCATAGACCGGTTCCGAGTGTTTTTTTTTTTTTTTTAAAAAAAATTTGAATAACCACATTAATGCATCATAACTAAGATAAATTTCCAAACAAAATTAATAAACAAAATTCACGCAATCTTTAAAATAGTCGGAAAACGCAAATAAATTCAGAGCTGTGCCATAACATCCACCATCACCCAACAAAGAGCACAATTACTATTATACCAGGATGAACCAATCAAACTCCATAGCCTCACTACTGTCAATACACATGTCTCATTCTGTCTCGCCCAACAGGATGCCGATCATCTCGCCCCCGCTCCATGTACATATCCTGTCGAAACTCTTTTGGTGGTGGGGCTCCCCTAATTGGAGATCTGCTCCTATCTCTCCCGTCACGTCCCCATCTGCCACGTTGAGGAAGTGAAGGTGGAGGTAGAGGTGGAGAGGGTGGCCGCCTCTCAAACCCTTTCCTTTCATTGAAAAGGCCATCCCTTCCACGGTCTTTATGACCCCAGTCCATTGGCATAGGCCTATCAAATTTGTTCCTCCCCCTGTACTCATCATCTGGATAATCAGACCGCTCCCTCCTCATATCATGGTCAGAAAACCTGCCTCCTTGCCTAGGAGGTGGAGGACCACCAGGCCCAAAATCTCTGGGTCCATCTCTGGACCAACCTCGAGGAGGAGACCTATAGCCATTCATGGTCCTGCCTGGAGAAAGATCCAATGGAGGACCAGGAAAGCGTCTTGGAGGAGCATGTGGAGGTGGAGGGCCGGGATAACCCCGCCGAGGACTTCCCCCAGGTCTATATCGAGGCCTTTTGCAGTTGTTACAGTACTCTCTCCTTGCAAAGTTCAGGTTGCCACATCTGAGACAGGAAAAAATAGTATAAGGTCCGAAGGCACCCCATCTCATGGTATCATAAGAAACATGCTAAAACAAAACCAATTGTTAAAAATGTAAAACCTTTTCTTTTATCACTAAAAAAAATAAAAATAAAATTGACGATGAACTTACAAAGGATCAGAGCAGATCCAGTCGCCTTCCCTTGGGCGTACATTTGGATTATTCCTACTCACGCCCTCCCCTCTAAGAGGCCCTGGACCAAATCCAGGCCCATCAAAACCTCTGCCAAGTGGTCTGCCACCACCTCTTCCTCGAGCATAGGGGGGTGAAGAATCTCGAAATCTACCACGATCCCTCCCATTGCTAAAATCACGACCTCGAGGTGGGGCCACCGAATTATCAAAATCAGAACTGTATCGGCGATCTGCATCCCTACGACGTCCAGGAGAACCAGAACCTGCACGAAGTCTATACCCTGGAAAAAAGCCAGCAAAGTCTAAAGATGAGCAACCCCCAAAAACAAGGGAGAAATTTTGTTGGTGCAAAGTAGTAATGCTAGCCGCAGATTTAACCCAAAAACTGTGAAATAACCAATTCAACAAAATTGCAAAGACATCAATCATCAGGTAGGGCATCTCCCCATAAAAAGTGGTATAAAAGGAGATATCAAGCGAGGGAGAGTAAGGCGTTTGCATGATAAAGGTCTGTTGCTATCTCTCAGAATGATAGCCCACATTATATTGAATACAACTGGAGGGGGAGATAACAAAAACCAATTACTTGAAATCACCACAATCTATATACGAGAACAAATCAAGTCCAGTTTTCCTACTTTAACATGCCATCCCCAACTATTTCATCACCAACAGCTTCCTTAAAGATATGTTTCTAGCCTAAGCACTGAACTACCAACACCAATACAATTTATCAGGAGCAGCCATAACTTCACAATAGCAATGGGAATGAAACTTTGAATCCAGCACAGACCAGCAAAACCCAATCACAAGTATGTCCCAGGAACTTTAGACAAAACATGCTTCAATAAGAGCAGGAAGACCAAGTACTCCACCAGTAGAAGACACTAATGTTCACAGTAGCCAAATAATTCACAAAATCAAGTAGCTACCAATTAGTCCCAATTATCTTCAGAAACCAGAGTGTTTTATTAGAAACAGTTCATACAATATATGTTCCTATCAACCACAGTACCCCATAGCTCAAGATAGAAGGTAGGCTGAAGCCATTACAACCTGCCTTGACACAAAATGGTACTTTTTATGTTCAATCTGCCACCGGTTAATACCTGCCCCATACAGCCAATTAAAGTAAATTGGAAATCGGAACCCAATGGAGACCATCACCCAAGATTTTAAAGAGGTATGCAGCAACTTCCCAGACTAAATAATCACCAATTAAACAAAAACTAAACAGCACAACAGAGACTAGAAAAAATGAGATGATAATAGAATTCCCCAGTTCTTATGGACTTCAGACTTGATGTAACAATGCTGAAAAGTAGAATTCCTGAACAGCTACTAAGAACCATTCAACTCAACCTGATTCAACCATCCAAATGTTGAAGAGTAAATTAAAATAATGAAAATCCCAATCAAGCCACTGATTCTTGCAACAATAATTCCAACACAGATTCAGATACCTTCTAGAATTTACCAGTTACCAGGAATTTACCACCAACTAAAAAAAAAAAAACCTGAGCCAGATACCCATCAGCTAGCTGCAATAATTCCAGGTGTCGAAAGGCAGCCTGCACACTTGATCACACCCCAAACATACCAGCCCCATTGTCCCTTACCACTTAAATAAAGGTTACTGTTGCAATTGATAATGGCGGTATCCAAAAACACTCACAGACCATGTTGCATCTCAATTATCCTTAAGAGAAAACAGCTTGTACAGGACAATATTTGTTTTCCCCACGCTATACAAAACCATTTTATTAAGTCCCCCAACATCCCTGAACATACACATAAAAATGGCTTTCCAGCAAAATGACAAAAGCATCCGATGAAGTTCCCATACCACTCAAAATAATGATAGTTGCATTTCCCATAAATATATTGACCATAATAGAAAAACCAAATCCCCTGAGATCATGATCCAAGACTGCACTTACACCAACATGCCTTCCTCAAGACCCAAGTTCTTGCAGGCAAGCTGTAACACACAACAACAAAATTTACTTGCAATTCGACACTCATATGGTAGGAGACCAAGAAGCTCGACATGAAATGCAATGAGTGGGAAAAAAAGTACTTTGGTGTATAAATAGATGAACTTGTTGGATAAATACTATATGACCACAATGACTACCTAATATGATTTTATATCCGACTCTGCAGAAATTTATAAATATAACAAAATGTCAAATGCTGACAAGAAACCTTTGAAAATATTCTATCTAATAGAGCAAAAGAAAAAAATATCACATCAAATGAGGAGAAATATAAACCATAGTGTTGTGAGAACCATTTCAACTTATAAAATATAAAACAGGTTATTCAGCATAAGAGAAGCAAATTGCAAGAGAAGTTGATTACTATTTCTCAGTGAAGCCTATAAGGTACAGCCTCTCAACCAATTGTCGAAGAAAAATAAATCAATTATTGATCCCATTCTCGTCTCTTATTGTTCCAAAATAATTCAACCCACAATAAAAGATACTCATTTCCATGGGCATGCCATGGATCCTGTAGAAGTTCTACAACATGCAATCACGATCGGAAGTTCCTTTTCAGTTATAAATTTTAGTGAAAAGTACTTGTAATAGCACACTTAAGCCTCAAAAAAAAGTAAAGGTAGTAGTATCATTATATTCAAAGTTTAAGTTTAAGAATGTAGTATCATGCTTAGATATAGACTCCCCCCACATCCAAAAAACCCATCTTGAGAAAAAGCTTGCATACTCTAAAGGTATCCAATATGCAATTGAAAAACAAACTTTTCATGGTCATACTTCTACTCTTCTCTTCAATACATAATGACTTCATCATATATGGGATGATCAGATCTCACTCTATATTTGATATGCCATTTTAGTAGGCAAAACATACTCTAGGGAAAAACTATTATTTTTTTATTATTTTGGTATTTTCAACATTTACCTAACCTCTGGAAAGTTGAATGTGATTACAACATTCACTTACAGGATTCATTGTTTATTCTACAAATTAGAAACATCATTGCCAAATTTATTGGAAAAAAAAGAAGAGGAAGATCACAATTAGGTACACAATAGACGAAAAGGTCAATGTATTTTCTTTTCAGTTCTAAATCCTTCTACTTGAATCATCACATATTGAACAAACACTTGGTATCACCATTTTAATGCCCAATATTTTAACATAAGCTAGAAGGATATTTTAACCAGATGATCCACTGTAAAGTTTCCTGCAATTCAATCATTTGGAGGCTTAACATCAAACTGTGAAATGATGCCACCTCAACATTCCACTATCAACTTTTATGAAGCAACAAACGAAGCATACACAGGATTACAAAATTAAACCGAGCTCCACCCAACAAAGTTACACAATTAAACTGATATGTTCTCATTCTATGAGATACAAGCTAGATTCCAAATAGTTAATATTAGGTTCATTATCAATATCAGAAGACTTTACACATAATTAAACGATGATTTCATAAACTAAGCAATAAAAGGTGCAAATTACAACCTAAAATAACCAATCAATTTCATTCATGTCATGAATTGTATTATTATAAGGAAAACTTCTCCTCAGATCACTCCACTCCTATCCTTCAAACACACAATTCATAAAATAATCAACAACAAAAAAAAAAAACATAGCTTTCAGAATGCTAGTTCTAGAGCTGAAAATAAATCTATAGCCAATCGTATCATTATATTATGACTCAAATAACTCTACTACTCCGATCTAGGGTTTCAAAAAAAGAAAAGAATGAACTTCACATGTATGAATATTAATTAAAATAAAAGCAGATAAAAAAAACGAGCAAGCTAAAATAAAGAGGAAAAAACCGAACCAGGATCGTCAGAGTATCGATCGGAGCGAGAATAAGATGGAAGTTCACGGCGGACCTCGCCAGGCTCGTAATCGCTACCACCGGTACGGCCTCCACCTCCGGCGGCATCACCTCCGTCACTGACGGATGGACGTACAACGAGGCTGCTAAGGAGAGGCTGGTGATGCGGTGCCGTTTGGTCCTTGTCTCTGGACCCCATCGTTCTCTCTCTCTCTGTTTGAAGTAGTAAGTGATTAAGCAAGCGCGTTCCTGTTTGACTTTATGAACCCTAAAGAAGTGCCGTCGGATAATTGGTTTTGTTTTTGTTCTGAGGAGATGGTCTTTCTAAGCTTCGTAATTTTTTGTTGCCTTGTCAGCCTCTTATTGTTAAATTTTGTAGTAATTTATCGTGCGTCTTCCTAATCCTTGCAGCGAAGGTAGTTATATATATATATATATATATATATATAACATGAACTAAAAAAATTTAAGTAATTATATATTCATAATTCTAGTTAAGAAATTAAATTATATTAAATTCAGATAAAATGAGTCAACTATTTATAATCAATGAGTGATTTAAATATAATGAGAGAGATGGATAATATAAATAAAAAAATTAATTACATGAAGAAATAAAAAGTCTCATAACAAAATTTTTCAATACATGAGAATCACTGAAAGATAGGAAGCACATATAAATCTAGTAACAACCTAGTTGTTCCCATCATAATAAGTCTTGATAGACTCTTTTTGGGTTGCAAGCTAATAAGTTTAAATTATTAATTAACTAATATAAATTCAATAATAAAATAAACCCCTAAACAATGTATAATGCGCTAAAAAAATTTAAATTAAAAATAATTATTTAAAATAAATAAATAAATAATAAAATAGAATAATAAAAAAGTCTTCATGTTAAAATCCCTCCATGTGGCCTAAATCTCTAATTTTTGCATATTCTTGGCAGATTTGAGTCCTGATTTCAAACATGCCGTTCTCTCTCGTTTGAATGAATTACTGGGTCTACGATATATAGTTGGAAAGTTTCAGATGTCTAGTTTCTATCCCAACTTTAATTGAAGCAAAATTTCACCGGTAACTCTAGATATGTCCAAAACAGTACACAAAGATTTTGTTTGACATATTTGATAATATTAGTTTACTAACTTTGACCATCTGAAATATTATGTTCCTTAACTCCATTTGACCTGAAAATTTACCACAATATATTTTCATGTATCATTTCCTTGTAAAATTTCAGCTTTATCCAATATATGATTTGAAAGATATGTTAAATCTCGCAAAACTAATCAGCAGATATTTTAAGGCCAAATTTGGATCTGACTTTGTTCATATCATAAATTTAGTAAACTCGTAAAATCGAACCAAGTTTACCGATTTTGCATGAGTTAAGTCAGATTTTACTAGTTTCGAGTTTTTAGTCCGATTTAGCACATTAAATTTACGAGTTAACTCGCAATTTTAACAAGCTTACTTGTAGTAACCTAATGAGCTTCCTTCCCGACCGAACCTTGATTATTATTATTATTATTATTATTATTATTTCTCCCTTCAAATCAATGTATGTGGAGTATTACCCCGAACTAAATAAATGGTCATAAGAAGGGGTGATCATTTTCAGTTCGTTTTGATTTTTATTCAAAAAAATGACTAAATCAAAATTTTGAAAAAAAAACCTAAATCGATTTAAACTAACCGGTTTCGGTTCGGTTTTTTATGTAAAAAAACCAAACAAACCTATATTTTTTTGGGCTTTCTAAACTTTCTATTGGGTTTTTAATGGGCTTTCTAATGGGCTTTTAATAGACTTTCTAATGGGCTTGTAAATAATGTTAATATTGTCTAATTTTCTTATAAGATTGCAAAGTATATTTAATTTTTTTCCACTAAATATTTATTGTATTAAATTGTTAGTGTCAATCTTGTGTTCAATATGTTTTTTGCCTTTCTAATATTTTTCTTCTATTTTGTTTGAGTGAGTAGAACTTTTATTGTAGAAGAGTTTAACTCCCGACTCCCGCTGCAGAAGAATTTAAATAACACACACCAATAAGTTAAAATTCAAATTACAAAGCATGGCCTTTAAAGGGCTTCAAAAAAACAACAAATAACATTGTCATAAAACACTTTAAGCTAGAAAAATAAATCTTCATTGTGCATATCATCTATAATTATCATCCGTTGCTAGATGTAACATAACACCAAATTCTACAAAATAAAAAATTAGACATGTTATAATGAAAATGTGTTAAATAATAGATTATAAAATAAAATGTGTAAGTTTATAAGAAAAATTACATGATTCAAAGTTTTTGTAGGATTCAAAATCATTCATCAAGGTTCCGATATCGATTGGAATTGGTCCATGATATAACCAATTTTGACAACAAATAAGTGTTTGAACTGTTGCTGGAGATAAAGAACTTCAAAATTGGTTGAGTATACGACTGCCTGTGTGCTAAAAGTTGATTCAAAAGCCATTATAGATATAGGAATAACTAGAACATGTTGTGCAACTTTCGAAAGTATCTTATATTTTGAAGCATTACTCTTCCACCAACCCAAAATATCTAATTTATCATCATTATGATCCTCACAACCATCAACCAAATACCTCTCAACCTCATTTCTATTTTCCACACTATCTTCTTCATGTAAATGCCTTTTGAATCGAGCTAAAATGTTAACATTTACCTCAATGTCATCAATAGTATCATTAATATCTTGTTTATTACTATTATTATCCACCTCTTCATCGGCTTTTAAATAAAACTTATACAAGCTCACCAAATTATCTTTCACCTTCTTTGTTAACAATTATGCTTTGTCATAATCATACAACTCACCAAAATAAAATTTCACATATTTTAACTTAAGACGTGGATCCAAAATATTAGCCACATATAATAAAACATTCTGATTTACTTCATAACCCCAATACTTCTCAAACTTTAACTTAATGTTCATCGCCATTCAATTTAAGAGAGTATCTTTATTTTTATACAGTTGCAACAAGTTTGTATGCATGTAAATCAATTTATTAAAAAAGAATTTAATGTGACATGCAATGAGCCTGAAAATCTCAATGTAACCATGTAAAAGATCTTTAAGAACTTCACTAAAGTTCTAGCATTTTCCCAATCCTCCTAACTAGGTGGCTCTATGTTTTTTTTATTCCCCTTTGAGTCAACATCCAAAAAGTAACTCATATACCTAGATTCACTTTCACCTAACTTCACAAACACCTTTTCAAACTTTTCAGCAGATAAGATAAGTTGAATTCCATCGAGTTGCAACATCTAAACACATTGACTTCTTACACTCTATATGCAACTTTTCTACACATTTCTTAAATGCAAGTTGCCTAGAAGGTGAAGATTTCACAAACCTAATTGCATTTTAAATCTTAACACCGAAACATTAATCTCTTTCAAGCTATTACACACAATGAGGTTTACAATGTGTGCACAAAATCTAATATGTAATGCTCATTTGACAATATATTAGTTGGCCAATCTTTCATCACATTCTTTAAATATGAAATAGTCACATTATTAGAGCTTACATTGTCTACTGCAACAGTCAAAAGTTTATCAATCTCCCACTCTAACAAACAATTCTCAATAACTTAACCAATTATCTCACCCATATGATTGGAAACTTGATAAAAATTCAGAATTATTTTATGCAAATTCCACTCATTATCAATCCAATGAGCCGTTAAGGACATATAGTTAATGTTTTGGATTGATGTTCATTTATACGTTATTAAGCACAATCGCTGACCCCTAAGAGCTATCCTTAATCTTTTTTTCTCTTCAACATAAAGCTTCAAGCAATCTCTCATAACAGTGAAACGAGAAGGAATGTCAAATCTAGGTTGCATGGTCTTAGAAAATAATCTAAATCCCTTACCCTCCACAAAATTAAAAGGCAACTCATGAATTATAACTATTTTTACTAGTGCTTATCTACATTCATTATAATTATAACCTATTGCTTTACGAGTGCCCATATTTCGATCTCCTAATTCACCCTTCTTTTTCTTAGGTTCTAATACCAAATTTTTTTGCTTCTTATCAACCACAAAAGAAAACTTTTTACATACTTTTAAATGACTCCATATATTACTTGTCCTATTAAGAATAAAATGGCATGTGTAATCCTTTTCACAATAATTACATTAAGCTCTAGGGGTTTTAGGATCACCATCAAGTTTTGTAAAGTGATCCCAAATTTGTAACTTTTTTTTTATCATCAACATTTTTTTTCTTGATGTAAGGACTTGAAGTTGTTTACCTTTATTATCTGTGGTAGATCCTGCTGTAGTTGATGTTGGGTTAGTGTTTGAAGTTAGGACATTGGTTGGTGTTGAGGTAGTGCTAGTAGATGAAGCATTTTGATTTTGAAGGTCTTCCATCTGCAATTACCAAATAAAAATATGTTAATATTTATGTATGTTGAAATATGCAATACAACTTTTAGTGAGAAAAAGTTGTTAATATTGTAATTTTTAATGTTGTTTATGTGTTTTGGCAATAAAAGAGGGTTCTGTTTGGGAAGCAACTGTGATTTGCTGTTTTTAATATTGTAATTTTTGTGTAAAGAAACTGAACATGTAGTCTAATTATAGTTTCCCCATAGTTTTTATGTTTCTATTTCAAAACAAATTATTTTACCCTGATAGAAAATGTTAGTAATACATGTTTTTTTTTTGTCCTTCTTGTAATCATTAAAGGAATACTGATAATTCTGGAGGAAGAATCAACCCCCCCTCTCTCATTCTCTAGCATTAACCAAAAACTACAATAACTTAGATTACTCAATCCCCAATCTTTCATAGACTTCATTCTTTTGTATAATTTAATTATCATTTTTCTTATTTTTTTATTTTATGAAATCAGGGTGCGGTGCTGTATCCATGACAGGAAGGAAAATCTCAGTTTTGTGTAAGGCTTGAGTAGCTTCTAACCAACCTATTGATCCAACATTTTACTTGTGTAAAAAACAATAATTTGTATTCAATATTATTGATGTAATTATATATAAAGATCACTAATGTAAATTCCAAGTTTAAGAATACATTTAATACACAAAGTTGTAGATATAGTTCCCAAAACGAATATAAGAATCAAAAAAGCAATAGGGTGCAACAACCTTGTTTTTATGGATCAAGATCAGGATAACATCAAATATATTCCTAAATTTTAAAACTTAACAAAAATGAACAAAAATAATGGATCATATGAAATTACATAAACTACCAAAGTAATTTTGAGCATATATACCTTTGAAAGGATCTCAAAATTCAAACTTGATAGAGTTGTATACATCAATGGATGACAAACAAGCACCGACCCAGGGATCCTGAACGCAACAAAAGTTAACATAAGAACCATAAAATTTTGGGTGCTCTCAGAAGGCCAAATTAGAGAAGACCAACATTGGTAATAATATACTAACACCAAGATATTTGCTTATATTTATATAGGTACAATGAACAAAGGCAAATTATTGTAGAGCAACAAATGCCAAAAACTCGTCCCTCCTCATGGATCCGTGTTTTTTCAATCACAATTCCCTGTATATGTTTGCAACAGTTCTTAACTATTTAATACACATCCACCAAACAATATACCCTCCTGTTTTATACTCATCCACCAAACAAAAAAAAAACAAAAATTCATATAAACATTGCAACTCGACCTGCTAGTTAATACAAAGAGAGAAATCTTACTGGCTTATTGTAATGAACTAAAGAAGAGCGCTTAGATGGACTGCTAGCTGTTGCTGAGGCTTGGGGGTGTTGCTGGGAAGCCTGGGATGCTAGATCTAGAGTGGAAATTGAAGAATGAAGATTGGAAGATGGGGGGGCATGTCTGTCTGATTATCTATGTCTTTAAACGCAAGGGGAGGGTGCGAGCGCGTGACTCTTAGGTTTACAGCCTCACAAAAGCTTTTTTATTTATTTATAGTACCTTTTTTTATTTGAACCGAACTAGTTCGGTTTAGTTGGGGTTTAATCAGTTTTAGCATTACAAAACTGAAACCAAATCGAACAAGAAAGAAATATAAATATTCTAATCAGTTTAATTAGTTTTTTTCTTGGTTCGGTTCTTTTGGTTAATTGTTTTTGTTTTTTTCGGTTTAATCGATTTATCGGGTTTTTTTGCTCACCCCTGGTCATAAGTGTTTTGATTACAAATAATTAAATAGATTTATTATATATCACTGTATATTAGAATAGTAGATTTTTTTAAAAAAATCTAAAAAAATCTACTATTTTGTAAAAATTAAGCTTTTTTTAGCCAAAATTAGAACCTAATTGCATCTTTTTTTTTTTATGAGGGTTGAATTGAAAGATAGAGGACTGAAGTGGAAAACACGGGTAAACCAAGTGGTGTTCCTGCAATTTGTTTAAAAAGTTCGTTTTCATCCCCATATTTTTAAGCTATTAGGTAATTAGTCCCTTTAATTTTTTAAAAATACATTTCAGTACCAAATTTCATTTTCTTATTTTTTTAGTTTTTTTTATGGAGGAGAGAGAGGGGGTCACTGGATTCCGGTTTAAAGAGAGAAAATTATTGTTGATGAAGATTTCGATCACCAAAATGATTTAGTTTTGTGTTAAATAATTCCATATTATGAGGGACAATGTATGTATACAGGGACACTTAGGGACAAGAGAGATGAATGAATGGCTTTATTGTTTTGTATTCTTCTTGCTTTCTTTCTTATGTTTAGATATGCTCTCTATATAGATTTTTTTATATGTTCCCCCTCTTTTTATCTCTTGGAATGTGTATTTATAAAATTAAACATAGTTCTAAAAAAACATAAACTCTATTTTTTCAAATTTAAATTTGATTCAAAAGTGAAAATGAATTTTATCTGATGGTTTGTTTTAATAAAAATACATTATAGTCCCTAATCTTTTTAAAAGTTTGACAAATTTTAACCCCCTAAAAAAAATTAAAAGCAAACAGATCAAAATTAAAAAAATGAATCCACTGAGAATCACCATGTTTATAACAAAAAATTTAGCAACTCCTCATTCATTCCACCACCAATGACATTGAAGCTAAACAAGAAGAAGATCTTCTAGTTGCATTTCGAAGTCTTTAGGCAATCTTTAAACCGAAATGATATCATTGTGGAAAACATGTCAAACCAAAACATTATCATTGTGGGAAACATGTTTGGAGATATGGAGGATGAATAACTTTTTCACCCACTTTTGTATAAATCAACATCTTTACTTCTTATCTTTGTATAAATTGGTGAAGATACATGGTAAGGTGACATTTTGTTTTTATGGGTTTCAAAGCAAGAGGCTCAAGGTTTTGTACGGAATTTTTTTTAGCATTAATTTTATTAGCATGAATAATAACGAGCATTTTGTTCGCAATGTCACTATTTTTACAAAAAAAAAAGGTCTTTTGCATTTTGAGGGTATTGTTTATATGTTGCTTGCTTGATTAAAAAATAACTTTTAAAAGCATATAATGTAGGCTATGACTCTTGGGTATGAAAGAAAAGGATTCATAAAACTTAAAAAGTATTTCAAGGTTTCAAATACTCAAGATTACTATCATTAGCTTGACCCATGTGTCTTTCAATCTTTTCCTTTTGCTGCATTTCTTTGATTTGCCTTTTTTATTGCTTTGATGGGGCATTCTTATTTTATTTTGATTGTTACTTTTCCTTTTGATCTAGGCATACCCCTTAGCATTTGAGTTTCTTGGGTTCCTTTACCTTTTGGCTTTCTCATGGCTTTTGATCTATTATTGATCTTTGAAATTTTATTTGCTCCTAGTGTGGGGTGTGATCCTAGTCAGGATTTTTTATGAAAGAAAATCTATTCAGGCTGAAAAAAAGGACCACAAGAAATATATTCAGTTTAGAATATGAAAGGGATAACAAAGATGACATTTCCTCGTTTCAAGCGCAAACAGTTAAAACCAATAAATTTTGACCTTGTCTAGTGTAATGGTTTGGACTTTGTAAAGAAATGCATTTCATGAGTCCATGATCATTGAATCCACTACATACCATCATACATATATATAAAATATAACTCATGAGACATGGTATGAGGGTGACTGCTTTTTTTTTTTTCCAATTCATTTATTCTGTTTTAGAGTTTGGTCACCTTAGTCAGGGAGTTACATGATTCATTAATTCAATTTAAACAATTATCAAATCATTTCTAAAATCAAAAGCATGTTTAATTTTCCAAAATTCCATTAGGGAAAAGATTTTTTATTGAAGAAATGAGATCATGCAAGGTTATAAAGGTGTGTTTATGGGTTCTTTGGGACTCACTTTCTAGATTCCTAGAAGCGCATGATGTTTGGTTTTCAAAAAAGAGACACAATTGAAGAAAAAACTCATTCCTTCATTAAAACTTTAGAAAATAGGCTTAACCATAAAAACCTTATGCCAACATCTTTAGTCATAATTTCTAGCAAGGTAAAACATAGTAGTTAAACAAAGTACATAATAAGGAAAGACACTTAACAACCTTTAATTGGAACTTTCAAGAATCTCCCAATCATTCAACTCTTATGAACTCACCAACAGTGGTATTTTTTCAATAGTTAGTTGGGGTTATGTGTAGACCATTCTCGGCCTAATGACACTATAACTCTCATCTTAAAGGTGGTTGATGTTTCTGATAATCTATCTTCTACTATGCTTTTTTTTTGTCAAGAAAAATGTCTTGAATGGAAAACATGAATGGAGTCGACCACTTTCTCATTGTAGCATGTTAACATTTCCAGTTTTAAAGTTGAAAAGCATCACGTTAGAAAAATATCCTCCCATTAATATAGTCTTAGTACCATAAAAGGTAAGAGGTCTCATGAGGTGTTCTCTTTTTATCACAGTCCTTATACTCATGTTTGTCTTCTATGCCACTCATTTTAATTATAGCTTTTCATAACCAATAATTTTATAAAGTTGTGTTCCTCATCCATACATGTTATGACAGGTTTTCCTTTGTATTCAACAATCATGACATCTTTGCTACAATCATTCCTAGAAATTAGTGAAGGAATTAGAAACAAATCATAGCTTTTCTTGTTAATGTCAAAGAATATGTTTGCTTTCTTTTTCCAGTGAAACCTTCATTCTCAGTTGAGTCAACAATTTTACCCAACTAGATAACCTATTCAATTCTCTCAGTTATAACAACCAGGTTAGTGAAATATTGTGAAGAGCTTCCAACCAATTATTCAAAGTACAGGTGCTTAAAGGTGTTGAAAAATAAAATGACCATTTTTTTTCCAACAAAAAAAGATTAACCCGCGCAACTACTTCACATCATTTATGGCGTATTCTCTTATAAACTCCTTGTTGCCCTTCTTCATAGGTTTTAAACTTGACCTATCAAGAGCCATATCCATATTAAACTTATATTGTTTAATAAAAGCATCAGCCAAATCCTTCTACCTTTTCATTTTGGTATTGTCCAACCATATATACCAAGTGAGGTAACATCACCCAAACTATCTTGAAAGAAATGAATCAACAATTTCTCATCATAAACCACCTCAGCTATTTTGTTGCATTATGCTTTGAGATGAGTTATAGAGTATTGAGTTCCAATATATTTGATAAATTCTAGCATTCTAAACTTTTTTGGAATGACAACATTGGGAACTAAACACATCTTAATAGCCTTTACTAGATCATAAAAGTTAGTTCCCTCAATTACCCTTATCATTTCCTCTAGGATAACTAATTTTCATAGATCATCTTCTTCTACTGCTTTGTCTTTTTTAGATTCCTCCACTGTTAAGTCTACGGTAAAAGGCATTTTTATATGATATACTGGTTGAGTGGATGGAAAATATATAGCATGTTGAGATTCAAGTAACGCTCTATTTACCTCCAAATCATATGGATTGAAAGGATCTATAGGTAAAAATACAAGCCAAGCTGTGACTGTCGGCTATGTAAATGTTGCTTTTCTAGATTTAGATTTTAAAGCCTATTTGAGTTAACTACTATGCCTAACAACTTTTTTTTAAGACATTCCAACTTTTTTTAGTGTTAAACTTCCAACTAAGCTCTTTGTTCATTCATTATTTATCTTCTTCTTAAACGAGTGTTATAGGTGCAACTTAATAGGGGACCTATATTTCACTTGTCATGTAAAATATAACAATTTATAAACAGATATGTGTGAAATGCATGAGTATAGATGAATGAAAAAGGTATATTAGATACAGATTCGCCTTTTAGGGGTGACATATGGTCGATATTCTTAGATGTATGGTTAAGTAAGAATTTGATATCTTTATCATATAGTAGGGAGGAGATATGCCTAGCTTTTTGTCATTTGGGCTTTTAGCCATATATTATATCTTTGAAACAGAACATATACATATTTTTTAATCAAATGTGGGTCTCAACCCTTTTTTTTTTTTATCAATCATACAAAAATTTTTTTATTACAATAAAAATTGCTCTAGCTAGTTATTACGAAAGAGTAAAGGCATTTTCTTTACTAGCAACAACTTTTAAGAAAACATCGGCATTATCAATACTTATTTGGTACTTCATGGTGTCTACTTCATTCCAGCAAGCCTCTACTTACAGTCCATGCCCCAATAACAACTCTATCAATTTGCTTTTACAAATCCCTTATCCTTTCAACAAGGATCAAATTGTTTCTTGATAAAGTATCATTGGAAGTATCCAATGTTTGATTGTGAGCTTGACCAATTTGCTAGCATTATTTACAATACATCTTATATCCCTAAGTGATAGTATCCCACTAACATCCAGTTTAGAGTAGTCTCCTTCAGTTAGCTATAGTGATTCAGATTCAAGCTCGTACTCGACAGTAGTGATCTCAAAATTAATGGCCATTATGTTACCCACAAGTCCTACAATCAAAATGCTACACGTTAAGCTTGACTTGGTGAAATTTATATAGGGTACAACTTAATAGGTAGGTTGTATCCATTAAGTACATTAAGAGGTATGTTACTATCTAGTTTAAGAAAGAGTCTCTCACATGCTTATTGGTCGTTCTAAAAAGTCGATATGAGGCTTATAAGGAGTGTGAAGGTAGAGGCCTTGAATAATATTAGATGGACATACCAACCACTACCAAGTAAACAATAAAGCAAGAGATGGATAGTTTCACGAGTCTTATCTAGGCTGAAGCCATAGGGGTACTGCCACTTCTCCACATAACCTAAAGTTGATATTGTGTATATTTAATATGTAGTGAGCAGCATGTGAAGGAACAAATCCATATCTAATATATGCATGATAACATGAATAAATATGCATGCTTTAAGCTGTAAACAGTGATAACCAAACAAACACAACATAACAAACATTATAGAAATTAACAAACAAAGGGAAGAACTTATTCCAAAAATTTCTCTAGCAAAGTCGTCGATCTGTCGCACCCAATATTATGGTGACCTTTAAAAAATTAGAAAAGAAAAATAGATATCAGACATCTTATTCTTAAAGGAAAAATATTTTGTTTATAGAGTCGGTACCTAGTATTATGGTCACTAGAAACCTAACTAGTCTTCAAAGATTCTATGGCAAGAGATTGATTATGTTAGAGAGAATATACTATCACTCCTAAAGCGTCACATCTTAGGCAGGCTGCATTGCTAGTTGTTTTAAATTGCTAAAGGTTGTTGTGTTAAGTTATTAATGGTTTGTCTATAGTATTTCTAACTTTAGCGTCTGATGCGATACAAGCACCAAAGGATCCATTGGAGGTTCGGTTGGTCAAGTTACAAGGCTTAGAGCTAAAAGGTTCAAATAAGCTTTCAGTGGACTTCTTCAAGATATGTGGGGCTAAGGTGGACTTCAAAAGGATATTAAATAATAAGGAGCAAGCCGTGATTAATCTGATTCATGTTCAAAAGGTGTTTGTTGGTGGAACCAAGATCATTACACAAGGATTGGGAGAAGAAGACTAGATTCAGACAGTTTGACTTTTTACTACCTTTTTTTTTTTACCATAATCGGAGCTACAGATCGAATTTTGAGGTGATTCTAGTTGGGCTGGAAACTAGACTTTCATACCTCTCCAACGGTATATTGAATGCCTTCTAATTCTTTAAGACGAGAGAAAACCATCCATTTGAAGTTGGGCGTTGCTGTTACTAGACAGAATGCAGAAATAACCGAACTTGTCTTATTAAATTAGTTGTGCTATTAAACTTTCTTTAGTGGGGAAACACTTTTTTGGGTTTCAGATTTGTTTATTTTATTTATTTTAATTAGTTTGGGCTAGTTTTTGCTTGAGTTGATAATTATTTAAATTAAGTTTATATGTGACCCATTAAGGAAATTGGAATTTTTGGCCTGGGGTATAAATCCTCTTGAAGAAAAATTTCCAGATCAGTTTCTTTCGCTAATAATTTTCTGATTTTGCTGACCTTGGTTGTCAATCTTTGTTTTTTATTGAACTTTCAACTCTTCAAAGAATTGACTAATCTTTGTTGTGAATTTATACTCCTTTGCTTGTCTTCAGGTGTAGGCGTTGTGATTAGGTTGGTTTATAGTCTTGTTGCCTTGGAGCAGGTTTTTCATTGTGATAAACTCATCCTATTTTCAGCAAACTTGGATTAGATAGATCTTGGGTTCATGAATTCCATTCAATTCCATTAGGATTCGCATAAGCATCAGTAAATATCAGGTTTGATATTTTTGATTTTGGTGTCAGTAAATACCGAGGTTGATATTTCTAATTTTGACATCGGCAAATACCGAGGTTAGTATTTTCTAATTGGTATTAGTAAATATTTTTTACTCTAGCATCAATTAATGTCTTACCTCAAACAATCTTGGGTTGAGTTCTGAAATGTACATTGAACCAGCGAGAATGGCAAAAATAGGCTTTGAATCCTTTTATTCAAAAACCTTCTCATTGTTTATTTTTAGAGATATAAAAAAATGATGATTTTTTAATTCTATTTTCTTGTATGTTGGCCCGATGGGTCATTTATTTTTTGTCAAGCTTTTAATGGACTTATAAACCTGTCATCAAGACAAAAAAAAAAAAAAATACATCTTTTAATGCCAAAAACACAAACATCTTTTTTATGTTAAATCATGCAAAATGATTTCCTTGATTTGTTTATCTTATGCTAATTATGGAATTTTTTTTTTGTTAAATTATACAAAGAGATATTTTTTTAGCTTGGTCATATGCAATTTTTTTTAAGAAAAACTAATTTTTTAGGTATTCTTTATTTTTTTATGTTATTTGTTCTAACATAAACGAAAAAATAAAATAAAATCATGCATAATACACATATACCCATTCTTTACTAATCCACTCTCACACACTTATAAGGACACATTTACAATTCAAATCACAAGCAAACACACAATGAACACATCAATATAAAACATATCATTCTAAACTTCAAAAATCCACCTCCAAAGTTTAATAAAATCACTAGAATTAACAAAAAGATTACTGCAATAGTGGCGGTGTATTGCGGCGCATGAGTGACAGCCCAATCATGGATAGTGATGTCTTGAGAGGCTTATCATGGCATGGATAAGACAGCTCTTCCTCTCTTCTTTACTCATATGTTAGCGGTGAAGTTCACCATCACCTACAAACAAAAACATCACACAAGTCTCATATGCTAGCGGTGAAGTTCATCATCACCTACAAACAAAAACATCACACAAGCAAAATTTTGGATTTTGTTTTTTACACAGATTTGCTTCTTCTAGCTTAGGAGGAAAAATAAGGGCTAGCTTGTGAAAATTGAAGGAATGACAGTAGAGATGGAAATCTAGTAATGACTGGGTCATGTTTGGTCTGTGGGTGGTGTGCATGTGGTGTCAGGTTCAAAGTTTGAAGTAGATGAAAAGGGGGTTATCTTTAGGTATGTTTAAGTTTTAGGTTTAATGAGTTTATGGTAGTTTAATGGGTCTTGACTGGTCGGTCTTCTAGTGTTAACCAAGTGAGGAGGCTAGTGTTGGGTCATTACTAGTGGTTGTTTGACCGTGTATGAGCTGGTGGTGGTTCAATGCTGGTTCAATCGGTTGATAGTGCGATGGAGGGAAAGGTCACGATGGGTAAGCTGCTGGTCCATAACTGGGCTACTAGTTAGTAATGGAGCAGAAGTTGTTTATTGTGGAAGAAAGGCTTGCACAAGGAGGAGGAGAACTTGGCATTGTGTGTGAGGATTTATTTAAATAAGATGACAATTAGTGGTGGGTTGTTAATTTGTTGGAAAATAGAAGGAAAAAAGAGTTCGTTCTTGTCTTGTGCGCGCACGTAGGGCTAGGAGAGATAAAGCTGGTGTGTTTTATTCTTTTGACTTTGTGTATGTATGCTGCAATGACAGAGAGGGATGAGAGAGATGAATGAGTAGTTTTGTTGTTTTATTTTCTTCTTGCTTTTTTTCTTGTGTTTAGATATGATCTCTATGTAGAATTTTTCATCTACTCCCCCCTTTTGATCTTCTAAAATGCGTATTTATAAAATTATAACACACGAGTCCTGCAATCCAAACAAACATAAACTCTATCTTTTTTAAATTTAAATTTGATTAAAAATTGAAAATGAATTTTATCTGATAGTTTGTTTAAACAAAAATACATTATACTTTCTAATCTTTTTAAAAGTTTGACAAATCACACTCTTAATAAATGTTGATTTCTTATCTTCCAATTCCTAATTTTAACCCCCTTTTAAAAAAATTGGATCAAAATTAGTAAATGAATCCACTGAGCATCACTGTGTTTACGTCATAAATTCAGCAACTCCTCATTCATCCACCACCGATGACATTGAAGCTAAACAAGAAGAAGACCTTCTAGCTGTGCTTCGAAGCCTTTAGGCAATCTGCAAACCGAAATGATATCACTGTGGGAAATGATATCATTGTGGGAAACTTGTTTGAAGATATGGAGGATGAGCAACTTCTTCACCCACCTTCGTATAAATCAACATCTTGTAATCTCCGCAACTGCTTCTTTAGTTTTGTGTAGCTCATTCACAATACCATCAAGCAGCCCAACCACCCGTCAAGCCTGACTCTCACCATAAAGGTCACACCTGGATCCATGCTGTCAGATAGCTCTTCGCCGCAATCAATAATCTCCACGGATGGACCTGGAAAAGCAAAAAGGAAACTAGTCTTTGAGACCTCTGATGTCTAGACCATGTTTGATCCATGTTCTAATGACTCAACTAATTTTGTATGGTTGACATGATCCTTTCCCTGATCCAACAAGCAAATAGATGTTCAGTTTTAAAGTGCTTTAGTTATGTTGCCGAGTACAAGATGAGCCTCTGCATCTTCTGTGCACCTGTCTTTTTCTTAGATCGTCCGTTCGTCTTGCTTTATTGAGCATTGTGTTATAGTGTAGACATTGTTGGTGTAGCAAGCCAAGCAAGCAGAGGCAATTTTTGTATTTATGTTTAGAGGTTGATACTATGTGCTAGCATTTACCTATACCATCTGGAAGTAGTGAGTTTGGCCTGGAAAGTTTACTTGAACCAATGAAGTGTCAGATAGAGGAATTTTGCTGAAAAAGTGCGAAATGTTGCTTTCTGCATAAATTTCTTAGAAAGCCTATTCATGATCTATAAAGTAAAAAAAAGTTAATTCTCTCTAGAATTAATTGAGATTTTAAGCAATTATGAGAATAAATGTGATCATCGAATGATGACTTTACCTAGGAAACTAACACTTGAAATATGCAATAGTTAGACTGCATTTTTTAATATTTCATGGGACCAAACAAGAAAAATGCTTGGAAACTCGGTTATTATACTTTACAAAAGCATTGATTTTTGAAAGTTGTTGTCATTATGTGTGGATGATGACCCTCAAATTAATAAATTTTCAATTTTTTTTTTAATTTGGCTCTGATTCGGTTATTTTTTGTCCCTCTATTTATGCTTTTTTTCTAGTTTGATCTTTGGCTTCAGATTTTTTCAATCAATTCTCTAATTGATCATCAAACTTCAATAATTATGCAATTAAACCCCTGATTTGACCAAATTAACTCTTAAATATTATAATTTGACCAAATCTTTTTTTTTCCAATTAAAACCCAAATTGACTTAAAAATCGATTTTTTTGCAATTAAATTCTTCATAAATTCAATTAAACTCTCAATAAAATTTAATTATGTCAATAAACATCTGATTTTGAATTTTTCTTTTTTAAATTAAATTTTTTTTGTCAACAGAGCTCTCATGAGGTGCAAGACTCAATTAGAAAGGAAATTAGCCTTGAAATTCTGGTGTAATTAACCCAAAGGCATTTCTGCTGTGAAGACAAAAAAAAAAAAAAAAAATACTATATTGTGCTTGGAAGGAACAACCTTGCTATGATGCAAGAAATAAGATGATCTCTCATACTCTTTCCCAGGCGTTGAATCACTTTTCTATACCCTGCATTGCAGCCCTACCACGCATGATGTTGCCCTTAAAATCAATAGTTGTACTGAGGTCACGCATAACCAGATTCGGAGGACGTCCCTTCTCCTGTTGCAAAGAAAAGGACTCTGTTATCGACTTCCCAAAAAAAAAAAAAAAAAGGATGGCCATGCCTGAAATGCCTTTCATGCATCTCTTGCAATTGGCTCACTTATATTCTGCTTACGAATCGAGACTTTCTACCTTCTTTGATTCTTTGCTTTCCAATATAATTTTGCCAAAACAATTCCAGGCTTTGTTTTCATGGTCTTCTTTTCCATATTGGCAAGGCTGGCTGGAAAATAAAAGATGATTTCAAGATTGTCAAAAACATTTTTTTTGATACTACACGGAATATACAATAAAAACTCGGATTGTAAATTCGAATCGTAAAATCGTAAAATTACAAGTAAAATATTTTAACTAATTATATATTGATAATTCCAGTCAAGTAGTAAATAATAATATAACACAACTAAAATAAAAGTGAAATAAACAATACAAATGTCCAAACATCATAAAATACATAATTCAAATAAAAATTCATATATGGTTTAAATAACTTTAAAATACAATATAATACAATTATGTCTATAGAATTTCATTAACTAAAAATTAACAAACCTAAAGCAAACAATCTGTTGGTGTGTCATATAAACTAAACACAGTTTCATTGCCTTTATCTTCCTCGTTATTCCTAAATATTCATCAAAATAATTACTATCTAAAGGATTATCACTGCTACTACTAGTACTAGTATCAATATTGTGAACATTAGTGCTACTACTAGTACCAACACCAATATTGTCAACAATATTTAACTCCAAGCTCCTTGAATTATCTGGATTGACATCATTTTGAATCTCTAAATCATCTTCAATTCCATGACACTCCATTTCAGCATCATTAAAATTTTCTTCATCATCACTTTCATCTTCTTTACCATTTTTACTTCGTGTTGCACTATCAATGACACCAAGTAAATCAAAGTTTGATGAACCATCATGTTTCTCTTCTTTGGTTATCCAATCATCATCAGATGAGAGATAATCTAAAATTTCACCAAAATCATTAACTTGCCTTTTGACTTGGTTATCATTCAATTTCAAATTGCACATTACAAATACAAAGTCATTCATTTTTTTTTCTAGTGCTAATGATTTCTTTGTTTCGTATGAACCCATATAAGATTTTTATCAAATATAAAAAAAATTAAAATTAATAAAAAACTTATCATCTCAAATGCACTCCAGTTTCACCCACATTCAGATAAACTACAAGTCAAGCTTAGAACTCGAATTGCAAATTTTTGTAGCTCTGAACATTCATTCCCATAAGAATCCAACCATTTAGCTGGAGTCTTTTTATCCCTTTGTATCTTAGCAACCTCAATACCAAACAACCCTTTGCATCATTGAATGAATCAAGTTGTAAGTTAATTTTACATCTTCCACTTGCATTAGGCACCATCCTTTCTAAATATTGATATAATCCAATTTTAATGTTGACATTAAATTTAAAATTAGGATTATAATTGTCGCATATGTGCGGCGTCACGACGAAAACATCCACTCTCAAAATTTATCTATTGTGGCAAATGTGTGGAGACAAAAAAATTCTTGTCTTTTATTAGTGGAAAAATGGAATGGGAGTCGCCACCCAGTATTTGGTCAGGAACCCTAACTGGTCTTAGAGATCAGGTACGGGGACAGTTTGCGTAAAGGGAAGGTATTAGCACCCAAATACGCTTGCCTAAGGTAAGCTGCATTGTTTTATTGTCTGATAAAATCTAAGGTCTTGTCGTGTTTTCTAGTTGTTGATCCATTTATGGTTTAAGAAAAGTCCTCCTCGGTAAGGAGATCATTATCTTATCAGGTAATTGTGACGTCAACAAAAGAATTTAATATCCAGAATATATCTTACGTATAAGGTCATAACCCCAGATATTAAAAGAAAACAAAATAATTTTTTTGAAAATTTTGAAATATTGGCCTAGTTCTCGTGACTTTAATAAACTGGTTATTAAAGCCAAAATACATGCTAATACATATTTTTGAAATTTTCTTTGTTATATGAAAATACAATATGATTTTTTATTATTATTATTATTTTTGAGAGACTTGGTCGTATGCATGAAAACAAAAACTTTTAATACCGAATTTCTATCTTTACAGTATAAAAATACAAACCAATACTAAGCAAAATTCATTAGAAAAGTACGTAGGAAAATCACATATTTTTTTGAAATAATAAATTTTTTTTGAAGAAAATTTGATTTTTATTTGATTTTTTTATTATTTTTTTTTGTGCCAGCCCAGCCAGCTCAACTTGAACCAATGACCCGGCTGAGAAGTGAATTATAATTCACAGCTACAGTAGCATGTGAATTATAATTTATAGCTACTGTAGCATGTTAATTAGAGAGAAGAAAGGACTCACCTGGAGACGAAGCCGAATGCACTAGTGTGTTGTTGGTCCTTTATTCGTGTCTCTATCCTTTCTCTGAGTTTTCTTTTTTTATTCTTTGCCCATGTGTTGCTCCACTATCTTCTCCTTTTGCTTCTTCGGGTTTCTTTTTTAGTTCTTCTCCTGTTCTCCTCTTTTCTCCCGGTTTTTTCTTTCTTTCACCCTCTCATTCTCTATGTTTTCCTTTCCTCCTGCCTTCTGCTGGTGCTTCTCTCTGTTTGTGGACAATATTTGTGAGTTATCTTGCAAAGCTGGAGAAGTTTACCTGAAAGTAGGACGAAGACAATGGCGTGCTTTGGACTGCTCTCTTCCTCTTTTCGTTGGCTTTTCCTCTAATTAATTCTTTCTTTTCTTTTGCTTTCTCTAGCTACTAGTATATTTTTTTCTTCACAGTTCGTCTGAGTTTGCTTCCGGAATGCTAGAGTTTTGAAAGAGATTCTACAATCCCTCTCCTCTGTTTCCGTCTTCCTGTGTTGCCCAGTTCTTCCTCACGTCTCCCTCAGTTTCTTTATTCTCCCTATTCTCTCCCTCCCTTATTTTTCTGCTCGGTCTCTCCTCTGGCTTTTATAGCCAGAGGATGCATGTGTTATTGCATGAATATAGTAACGGCTGGCGTGCATTAGCTGTGAAACGCTCCTCATAACTGAAGCAATCTGCGGCTTTTGTTGTTGAATCAATTCCTCTATCTGTTGAAATGGCTCCTGGAAAAGAGAATGAATAGTGCCTACGACACCGTTTTCCTATTCAAAATATATATTTTTGATTTGGTCATTAGAGTTTTGTATTTGTTTGTAATCAAACTCCCCAGATAAATTCTAATTGGATCCCTTGATTTTAGAGCCTTTTCCGTTTTGATCTTTGGTTTGGATTATTTCAATTAAGTCTCTAATTGGCCATCAACTTCAATAATTATGCAATTAAATCCCTGATTTGACCAAATTAACTCTTCAAAATTATAATTGGACCTTAGAACTTTAATTTCATCTAATAAAAGCCGAAATTAACTCAAAAATTAATTTTTCTTGTAATCAAACACTCCATAAATTCAATTAAACCTTATATAAGATTTAATTGAGTTCATAAACATCTGATTTTAGACTTTTCTTTCTCAAATTGAATTTTCCTTGTTAACAAGGCTCTCACCAGTAAAAAATATACTGTCAAATTTCAACCTTTTGCATTTTTGAATCTCCTCAACCAATTTTGGTCTTTTTTTTGGCATTCCAGCATCTTTTCTCGCTCATATTAGTTTTTGGATTTCTTCTGAATATTTTATATATATATATATATATTTTGTATTTTCTCATTTTTTTTTGGGAACCCAAAAATGGGTAACAACAATAATGATAAAGAAGATTCAAATAATAAGATGCTGCATGTAAAGGTCTATGAAGTTGAAGTTCTCATCTTGCATCAATAATATTCCATATAGGTATATAACTACAAAATAAAAATAAAAATATTATCAACATTAAATTAAATAATATAAAAGTGAAATAAACATTATGTATCAACTGATAATTAGCAAGATAGATAATTATCACCTTTTTTTCACAAAACCAAAACTCACTTATATCTTTTCTTTTGCTTGATCCATTGCTTCATATATATAACTTATAACTGGTTTCTCTTATGAATCAACTAATCGAAGAACTTTAATTAGAGGACATGCTGCTTTAATACATATAGTGTTATCATGCCAAAACTTGTTATCTAAAACATAACTTTGAATTCGCTTCCCTTCTTCTATTTTTGAAAACCTATATGACCTCCATTAGATGGAAGTAAACATTGTCATCAATTGTATCTTACAATCACTCAAACATTGATTAGTACCTAAAAGTGCATTTTTATCAAGATTTTATATCATCATTTTGCACTTGAAGTATCAATAACTCCTTAACTAGAGCATGTTTTATAATAACGAGTCTGATAATATAAGATACCTTTAATTTATGGTAAATGTTCATTTTAAATGCAGGCCTATCACATAGATCAAATGATTGATTAATGAGTTTAACAACTAAAATTGAGAAGATAAAAAGAGGGCTAAGCTTAGAAAAGAAATGCTGGTTGAATTCAAATTGGAACACCATTCGGTTATTGGATCATAACTGGAGCTATAGAACTTGGATTTAGGTCTGGTTTATATGGTTTATATGGATAGAAAGTTAAGACATAGGCCTAAAACTTTCATAAAGAGTCCAAGATTCAAAAGGACCATTTTCAAGTTGAAACTGTAGCAACAATAGAGAAGTCAGAATCTGTCCCGCAGCACAGATATTATTCAGTGTTCAGCTTATATCTCGAGTTATAGAAATCCAAATACACCAATTCTTATTTTGTTGGAAAGCTGAGATAATTTCACAAAACTTTCATGAAGACTATCTGCTCAAATTATGATGTTAGTAATGACGTTTTCTGCAAATAAGAAGATAAGGATTGTTACCAAGTCAAGAGGTGGCCACCCACTCAATAATTAGTAATCAAATCAATAGTTTTGAATTTTAGCCTATAAAAGAAGGCATTTGCCATGCATTTAGGCATCTTGGTTTTTAGATCAAGATCATGTTCTTGCTCTCTTTCTTTATATTTTTGTAATGCTTAAGTTTTGCTTTCATTAATCTCTTGTTTATGCCTTTCATTTCCTTTATTATACTTATATAATCATGTTCTCCTCTTGTTTATCTATGTTTCTCTTATTCATAATGTTCAACTAAGTTTATTATGTCAAGGTGAAAAGGTTACACTAATGGTGTAAGAATAAGTATAGTATAAACTCAACATGGATTTTAATGTTTGATACTAACATGTTTTATATTTATTAGCTTACTCACTCTTAATACCTTGCTTGTTAAATGGTTAATCTAGATTTGTGTTGAACAACCCTTGGTACAACAAATACTTGACACTTTCATAGCCCAACTGTATGGTATAATCGACACTTGTGCTATGAAAGGAACTTGATTTGTTGTTAACATAAGGTATCACCATGAATACTTGATAATATTTACAAGTATTGGCATCATTCGAAAAAGATAATTAATGTAATCATGTTAACAATTTATAATCCGAGTGGAACCTCCTTTGTGTGTGGTGTCCAGTCAAGTAATAAAAAGAGTTTATACTATACTTATTTGAAATACCATTAGTGGATCTTCTAACCTTGATAATTGTTTTATCTTTGTTTAAATCCTTACATCATTATCACATCTCAAAGCTCTCTTCAAA
>Ga0325404_1000173_pt1 | contig 61341 bp, 29 predicted proteins | sample PopdelMetagenome_18_FD_205664 | JGI IMG/M metagenome (GOLD analysis project Ga0325404, IMG submission 205664) | Populus deltoides microbial communities from Bellville, Georgia, United States - Xylem-Control-R1 | ecosystem: Host-associated > Plants > Phyllosphere > Stem > Wood/Secondary xylem...
ACTTGCTGGTTTTCAGCTTTGTTACTATTGATCTATAATACTTACATTTCAATAATAATAAAAAAGAACACATTTTTTCTTTGACGAGTTTGATAAAATCAAGAATTTAAGTAAGATGATTTTTTTTTATATAGGGTTTGATGTGAACTTTGAAATAATAAGAGAAAAATAGAATTTTTTTTTTAAGAAATAAAACCCTAGTTGAAACTAGGAAGAAAACAAATTCGAGAAACAACACAAATTCATGATTGAAAGGATATAACCTTATAATAGCACAAGCTCTGATACCATTTTTTATGGACACCTCTCAACATACGCTAAAATAAAATTTGAATGGTTCACAACTTGACCCAATAAGAACTTGCCTTGAAAAACCAAAGTTATATGCAATGATAGCTCCCACCCTAAGCCTATAAAGAGAAGCAAACAAGTAGTATAAAATTACAATGAATTTGATCAATCATTCGATGAGTTTGTAAGTTCAATAAAAAACTTAGTATGCAAATTACTCAACCATATAAAACATAGCAAGAATGTCAATTTCTTTCTTAAAAATAGTCATTTTTTTTTCAAAAATTCTCTACAGAAGAGTATTTATACTTGAAAGAATTCTAAGTCTAATAAGTTATCTCTAATGAATATGGATAAACCTAGTAAATAATAATAATCCAATAAACTCAAATTTAAGTAAGGACTTTAATATCTCTAAAAGGCCTAATAATTACTAAAAAATAAATAAAACAATATCCCAGTTATTTAAATAAGACTAAAGTAATTTTTGTAATATGTTGGCATAATTGAAACTCAACTTCAAACGCATGCTTCTATTTTGTTTTAATAAATTAGAAGTCATGCCATATATTAATGGAAAGATATGGATGTAACTTTACAATGAAATATGAATCAAATTAAAAAAATATATAGATATAATTATGAAGAAAACAATAGTGAAAGGTCAAAATTGGCAAATTTGAATTTTCTTATTCCAATCTTTTTGTAATGTCTAAATGCTCATCTACAAGCTCTTCTTGAACATGAATTAAATTAGTTAAGGCATGTACTTTATTATTTTATATCTTATTGAAGTCCATCTTATTCCAATCATGAGTTTTGAAGAAGTCTTTCTCTTTAAACCTCGTAGCTAGCCATAAGTCTTGTCACTAGAACATTTGAAACCTCTAACGCATCTCTTATTGTTCCTTAAATTGCATCATTCTTTCTCTCTCCTTAAAATGATTTATTATCAAATCATTATCTACATCAAATAAAGATAAATAAAAAACAATGGCTAAACATCTAACTACACCCAAGTATGGTCCTTTCTGGTTGATTGACACTATGGCGGTCGCAGCGTTGCCCAAAGTGACTAACCCAACTAGCCTTCAACTGACAAAATTGACAGTTCATGATGGTCACTTTGAGCCAACGGTTGGGATTCTTTAGGGTTGAATCAAGAGCCAAGATTTGGCACAATCAAAGATAAAATGTCCCTCTTTCACCCCCTGTAAATAGGGGTGGATTTCATGGACTGAGAGGGAATATATTCGGGTCCAAATGTGATAAAAAAAACCAGCCTCTCCCCTAATATTTTATCTAGCATTATCATTCTTTCTTCTTTATTATTGTGACTTTGGATTCTTCAGCCACCATCACCTCACCAACGACATGACCATCAGTGGCCTAACACCCTAGCTACTCCATTTCTTTACTGGCAATAGGAGTAGCTACTATGAGCTCCTCCTTTCTCCCCTACACAGTCAACCATGACAGTGTCTCCTTCCTCTTAGACTAGCAACAAACCCTGCACCTTTAACCTCTAATCACCGGCAATAGCGACAAAAAATCTAGCAGACCGACAATTGCCACCATTTTAGTCTCTTCCTTCTTCAGCAATGGTAGCAGCAGTAGCTCCAACCACGTTGATTGTTCCTCCTTATTCTCCCTCTAACAGCCAACACCGCCCACCAACGACTCTACCACCAGTCAACAACAAGACTAGTCGGCCACTCCTTCCACGCTAGGTAGCTTTCCCATCTCTTATTCTTCTTCTCCCTCGTCTTCTTCTTTCACATATTGCATATGAATAGTGGAACATGAATTATAATTCATGTTCTACTATTCACTAGTGTAGTCACTAGGTTGGGAGAATGACTAAGCTGAATCGGGCTGGACCTGTTTTAGCCCAGCCCAGTTGGTTGGGCTGGGTCCAGTCCACCCTAAAAAAAGGGGAAGAAGAGTATGATGGGCTGCCAGTCGGCCTAACCCGACTGAGTTGAGCTGGACTCATTTCAACAGAGCCTAGATGGTCGAGTCAGGTCTAACCTAATTTATGTTTAACAACAACAATATATAATATTTTTAAAAAATAAAAAAAATTCAAAAAATTCAAAAGTCCTTTCAAAAAATTTGTGATTTTCTAGCATGTTTTTCTACCAATTTTGCATAATATTGGGTTGTATATTTACACTATAAGATATAGATATGGTATTAAAATACCTGGTTTTCTCCAAAATGTTTCTAATTTTTTTTAAAAAAATCAAATTTCCTCTTTCAAAATAAAAAATAAAAAAATATTTTGTTTTCATGCATATGGCTAAATTCTAAAAGTTTTCCAAGCATATTTTAATAAAAGAACAACAAAAATTACATCTTTATCATGTTTTAAAAATGCAAAAGAAAGAGAGAGGATATCGTAACTAGTTTATGGTTATCCATTAGGGTTTGACTAAAATATCAAAAACCCTTTACCAATCATTTTGTTCACTTTATATTTAAAGTGTTAGGGTTTACCTATAGATTTTTATAGCTGAGGGTGTAAAATCACACAATAGAGTATACCCTTAGATATTAAAGACATAAAAACAAAAAATATAAATAAATAAATGCAATGCTAACATTTAGACCTTAGAATGGTTAGGATTTAACCTGATAAGGTAGAGACTTCATCACGAAGGGAGATCTACCTTGAACTTTAGATAAGACCAAAGAATAGAAACTTGACCTAGAAAAAAAATCAAACAATAATATAGCTTACCTTAGATAGGGTGCAATAAGGGTGATACATATTCCCCTTGCACAACCAGTTCCTTACTCGGACTCTCACAAGCTATAGGTTTCGTAGTAAACTTAATACTAGGTGATGACTCTTGAATCTTATAATCATAATTTTATGATCATACCCAAAACCTTTTTTCCTTTCTTAATACCTCTCAGGAGGGTTAGCGCCCCATTCGACGTCGCCCCGCGACAACATTCTTTCTTTGTTTTCTTAAGGCTTTAATAGTTCAAGAAAGTTAGTATGAGTGTGCTTAAGCTAAGGTTTGTTGAGTTTAGGCTTTTTTTTTCTGTGTTTTTGGTCATTTTATAGGTTTAAAGCAATGATTGAGTTTTCTAGGTTTCTAGGTTTTGTGTTCAAAGGTTGCCATTTTAATTTCTTGCAAACTAAAGTTATGGGCTTGCCTTGAGTGTTTTGATCGAAGCCTGGGCATATATATGAGTGTTCTCTTCTTCCAATTAATCCATACAAGGTCTTGTTTGGATCAGTTGATCATTAATCCCTTTATAGATGTAGGTTTATGTTTGAGGCTGTTAGGTTTGATTCTTGAAATATTTGGCATATTATTCCCTTTAAATAAGTCTTTCAGGTTTAATTTTACATGGTATAGCTCTTTATGTCTGTGATTCGATGCAACTTGGTCTTTAGCTTTGATTTAATTTATAGGTTCTTATTATGTTTTTCGCGTTCTTGAGAATATTCAACCAAAAACCACCATTTAATCTTTGCAAACTCTATTTTGATCAAGGGTTGTGTTTCTATGTCTTGGGCCAAGTTGGGAGGCCTGTCCATATGACTGGACTAAGCCTTTAAAGCCTAAGACCACATTTAGCAAAGCCAAAATTTATCAAATAAAAAAATATATTTTTGGGTCTTTATGGCACGTTTAGAAAACATGCCCTTAAAGAAATTTTTAAACATGTATTTTTTAGCTAAAAACATGTTTAGCAAACATGACCTAACACATTTTTCACAACCTTATTTTCTTTCTCTTTTTTTGTATTTTTCCAAACACACCTTAGTTTAATGTTAATTAATTTTTAGGTGTTTGAAGGATTATTTTGCAATTAATTTTGGGTCTTTTATATAATTTATACCCTTTTATATTTAATATTTAGGATTATGAAGTTATACGTAAGACACTTCTCCAATATTAAATAAACCAGTTTTAAAAAATAGAAGAACAATAAAGATCCTTCTTTAAAAAACACAAAACAAAATAGATTTTATGTTTTAAATTGCATTTGGTTAAACTCTAAGATAATTTTCATGCATATTTTTGGAAAAAAAAATATTTTTTCTTTTTTCTTTTAAGAAAAATCATTTAATGGATTTTATAGCTAGTTTGTAAATATCCATTAGAATTTGGCCCAACTTTCAAAAACACAAAACAAAAATTTATTTATTTATTTTTAATACCAGGATTTACAAACTTATATGTAAGAAATATTCCTAGTATTAAGGGAAATAAAAATACAAAATATATTTTAGCTTTAGAATGGATATGTTTGACCTATAAAGTCAAGGTCCACCTTACTAAGGTGAATCTACTTTAACCAATAGACAAATCAATTGTTAAAAAAATACAACATAGCCTTAGTAATAATTAGACAAATGAACAGTACATCTTACATCAGGAAGAGAGTTATAGGGGTGATATTATTTGCCTTATACACAACCATTCCCCGTATACAGACTTTACAGACTAGTTAGGGTTTTTAATAACTATAACACTAGGTGGCGACTCCAAACCCTTAAACCATAAAAGAAAAGAAATTTCTTGTTCTTTCTACACCTAAATTTGATCCAAAAGGATGATCACCATGACATTATACACGTACGACAATGTTACTCACTGTCAACCACTAAGGGAAAGTGAGCCTCTTTTTCATTTAGGCCATCTTCCTATTATTTTCTCATCAAATACCAGCACCTTGTATCTTGCTATTGTTATTGCACATGTTAAAATTATGGTAAACACATGGCTATTTGGTTTGGGTCATAAACAAGGGGTTTAGGTGAAAAAAGAAATCATATATGAATAAGGGAGATGACTTGCTGATTTGATGTTGGCGGTAAGAGAAGAGGTTGTCATAGAGGTTTTGGATTGATGATAGTTTGAAGAATGGTCAATGAATAGAGATTATCTTTGGTTTTGGTCAAATGGTAGGGCATGTGCTTAGAGAGACCGAGTTGGTGATTCAGGTGTTTATGGTTATTCGATAAAGGCTTTGTGGGTTATGGTGCAATTCAATTTCAATAGTGATTGATTAGTACTTAAAAGTGCATTTTTATCAAGGTTTTATATCATCATTTTGCACTTGAAGTATCAATAACTTCTTAACTAAAGCATGTTTTATAATAAGAAGTCTGATACTATAAGATACCTTAAATTCAAGGTAAAAGTTCATCTTAAATGCAAGCCTATTACATAAATCAAAGGATTGATGGATGAGTTTAACTATTGAAATTGAGAAGATAAAGAAAGGGTTAAGCTTAGAAAAGAGATGCTGGTTCTGTTCAAACTGGAACATTGTTCAGTCATTGTCTCATATCTGGAGTTGTAGATCTTGGATTTTAATTTGGTTTATATGGCTAGAAAGCTAAGACATGGGCCTAAAACATTCATGAGGAATGCAAGATCAATTCTGCTGTTTGGAAGTCCAAATCTTAGCAACAACGGAGAAGTCATAATTTGTCCTACAACTCAGACATTGTTCAGTGTTCAACCCCTATCTCGAGTTCTAGAAGTCCAAATGCACCGATTCTTTTTTTTTTTGAAAGCTGAGACAATTTCCTAGAACTTTCATGACAAAAATCTGTTCAATTGTTGACATTATCAATGACGTTTTGTTCAGACAAGAAGATAAGGATTGTCATCAAGTCAAGAAGTGGCCACCCACTCAACAATTAGTCATCAATCAATAGTTCCAAATTTTGGCCTATAAAAGGAGGCATTTTCCATGCATTTAGGCATCTTGGTTTTCAGATCAGGATCATGTTCTTGCTGTCTCTCTTTATATTTTTGTAATGCTGAAGTTTTGCTTATATTAATCTCTTGTTTATATTTTTCATTTCCTTTCCTTTACTTAGTTAACTTATATCTTATTTATGTTCTTATCTTGTTCATTTATGTTTCTCTTCTTCATTATGTTTAGCTAAGTTTATTATGTCAAGGTGAAAAGGTTACACTAATGGTGTAAGAATAAGTATAGTATAAACTCAACATGGACTTTAATGTTTGATACTAACATGTTTTGTATTTGTTATCTTATTTACTCTTAATACTTTGCTTGTTAAATGGTTAATCTAGATTTATGTTGTATAACCTTGATACAACAAATACTTGGGGGTCAAAACCCTAAACCCTAAAAATGCTAAAATACAAAATAAAAAAAATGAGAAATTTTACAGGAAATGTTATTTTAGATCTTTTTTTAGAATTGTTTGAAAAGTTGGGGGTCAAAACGAGTTTTGACATGATTATTTGAAAATCTATCTTTTTATTAGATATTCTCATCCAAACTAGTAAAAATACCTTCACGTGAGAAACTTATACCTAACATAATTTATTAAAAAAAAGTATTATAAATTTTAACACCACATTACAATTCATGCTCTTAAAATTTCATTTATTTTTATTTGGGTGGGGCTTTGAGTTTCTCAAGTGAGGGTCTTTTTATAAGTTTGTATAGAAATATGAACTAGAAGGATATATTGAATAATTATTTGAAATATAAAGATAGATAGATTAAGAGTGATTAAACTAATATGAAGCTTATAAAATATAAGGATAAAAATCAATTCCCTCTATTTTATCAAAACATTACTACTTTGCTCAAAATTCTATTTTAGTGATTATCATCATCAACATAGTCAGACATAGTCATGAATTAACTTAACTATAGGTAAGACTACCTATGTTTGGATAATGTGAATTTCAATTTTGGTCAATTACTATTATATTATGTTAGAGACTAATATAAATCATATCTTGAAACCTTACTTAACAACTTAAATTTTTAGGTTGAGGTTGTTCTGTGACATGACATTAGAGCCTTGTTGACCAGGCAATCACAACTTAGAATCTCACTACCTATATTTTATTTGGTAAAATTAAGCACAAGACAGTAGTGAACATGTGCAAGTTTTAAGCCCAAAGAGCTTTCACTTGAAGGGATGAGTTAGAGAATAATATAAATCATAAATTGGGACCTCACGTAATAGCTTAAACTTTTGAATTGAGATTTGAAAAGTGAATTGAATTCGAGTAATGGAACAAACAATAAAAGCAGGGAAAAGATCTTTTGCTTTTTCCTTTTCTTTGAGGTTTGAGCAAAAATGAAAAGACAAGGAAAGAAAAAGTGACTAGAGTGACTCCAAAAAGTAGGAAAGAACATAAACAACAGTAGTAATATAAAGCACAAAAGTAAGGTACCACCTTAGCGAGCTTCAAGGAATGAATTTCAGTGTTTTTATTATTTTCTTTTTTTTCTTTCAGTTTTAAATCTTTTTTGTTTAGATTATTAAGGCTAAAATCTAAACAAACTACTTTTTTGAAAAACTAGAATAAAATCTAAACAAAACTTTTCAACCAATTTTTTTTTTGTTTTTTAGAAAAATAAAATAAAATAATTGTAGATCCTCGGTTAAATTTTTTATGGTGTAAGTAAATTATTAGTAAATTAAACTTGGTGATAAAAAGGGTTCATGGAAAAACTAAAACAGATTAATATTGAATAGTTAGAAATAAAGTTTTTTGAACTAAAACATTTAGATGCAGAGGTGGTAGAGCACTAGCTGAGAAAGGTGGAGAGGGTAATTAATTAGATATCAGTACTAGAGGAGCTGCGAGTCAACTATGTGACCCATCTACTCAGAGAGTGCTCACACATTGTGGGAGATGGTTAGAGAAAGGATATCTAGGGAGGTCCTGACTTAGAGGGACTTTAGAGAGGAGTTTGAGGAGAGATATTATTCATGGTAACACAACAAGGAACATAAACTTTTAGCTCTAAGGTAAGGAGACATGACTGTATTAGAGTATAAGATGAGGTTCCATGATTTATCTATATTTGCCTCTACATACCTCCCTACTGAGTGATATGGAATAGAGAGGTTGGGAAATGGATTATGATAGGATTTGAAAAGAGTATTAATAGTGATGCTATTTTAGACAACCCAAGAGTCAGTACAAGCTGTAGTGGCTATGGAGAGAGTGATCAGGGATTATTAGAAGGAAGAGGTTGAATAGGTACAGTTAGCAGGAATGAAGAGGAAGGGTTTTGCCTTTTCCACACATAGACATCGCCTCTTAAAAAAGGAGAAATGTGGAAAGTTAGCTAGTAAGTTTATGAAGAGGGGGAAGTTTTACCTAAGGAAAAATTTTATGAGTATTCATTCAAGTCAGCGAAGGAGGACCCTCTAGAGGTCAGGCTTGTCAAGTGGTGTGTGATACAAGAGGCTCTACCAAACAAAAAGAGCCCAAGTATCCATTATGTTCTAGGTATAATTAGAGGCACCCTAGGATTGTTGAGCTACCCTAGGGAAATGTTATATTTTTAGAGGTAAGGAGTATAAATAGAGAGATTATCAGTATCTTAGGAGATGACGTTACTATTATGGAGAGACAAGCCATAGGAAGAAAATGTTTTCTTGTAAGGCGGTTAAGGATACTTTGGGACAAAGAACTACTACTTAGAGTCAATAGCAGTTAGTTATAGTTGACAGGCTTGCGAGACCCACACAATTTGGAGTGAGTGCCAACAGAGGCAGACCCAGGTTTTAGAATGATAGGACCTAGAGAAGGGTGTGAGAGTACATTACTGTTGAAAACTATGCAAGTATATGTTTTATTTCATCATAGGGCAAGTCATTCCTTTATATCATGTAAAATTACAAATAGACTATATATAATGCCTAGTAAGTTGGATGCGAGAGTAACAGTTAGTACACCTCTCAGAGAGAATTTAGATATTAATAATGTATATAGAGGGGTTAGATTGTTTATTGAGGATTATGAGCTGAGGGTAGATGTAATGTTGTTGAAATTGGATGATTTTGATCTTATCTTGGGCATGGATTAGTTGAGTCTACACCAAACACAAATGGATTGTTTCACCAAAATACTAACTATTATAGGGACATGCAGTGAAAGAATAATTTTTACAGAGGAGAGGAAGGTGATATCTAATTGTTTGATTTCAATCATGACAACTAGGAAACCAATGAGGAAAGGATGTCCTGCGTACTTGGCACATGTTAGAGAAATGGAAAAGGATAAAATGGAGCTAACTAGTATTCTACTAGTAAAGAAATTTCCAGATGCGTTTCTAGAAGAATTACCAAGGTTGCCCTCGGTTAGAAAGATTGAAGTGTCAATTGAGGTATTACTAAGGAACACTCCTATAAAAAGTCCCCAAGGGGCGTAGCGTGATGTCAAATGGCTTGAGATCTGCACAACAGGTCTTGAGTTCGAGTTAGGGCGTGCACCTCTTGTAAGAGCCTGGGACAGCCGGGGTTTTACTCACTCACCTGGGTTCACAAAGTGCGCTTTCCGGGGGGTGGGGTTTCCTCGAATCCAAAAAAAATGAAATAAAACTCCTATAACAAAGGCTTCATATAGAATGTTGCTACTAAGTTAGCCAAATTGAAAATTCAACTTCAGGAGTTACTAAATAAAGGTTTTATCTGACCTAGTAAGTCATATTGGGGATCCTCGGTATTTTTTGCAACGAAGAAGGATGGCACCCTTAAGTTGTGTGTCAATTACTAATAGTTGAATATGGTGACAATAAAGAATAAGTATCTCATTCCATGAATAAATGATTTGTTTGATCAATTAAAAAGGCACGAGTATTTCCAAGATAGGTTTGAGATCTAGGTACCATTAATTAAGGATTAAGGAACAACACATGTAGAAGATGACTTTTAAAACTCGTTATGGGCATTATGAGTTTTTAGTGATGCCTTTTGGGTTGATCAACACCCCAAAAGAGTTTATGGATCTGATGAACTAGATCTTCCAACTATTTTTAGGTCAGTATGTATTCAAGTTTTTATATGGAACATGAGCAACACTTAAGAAAAGTGTTGTAGAGTTTAATAGAGAACTAGTTATATGCCAAGTTAGATAAGTGTGAGTTTTGGTTAAAGGAAGTAGTGTTCTTAGAGCATGTCATCTTAGTTACGGGTATATTTGTGGATCCAAGAAAAGTGAAAGCTATTTTGAAATGAGAAAAGCTTGTTAGTGTAATAAAGTTCCATAGTTTATTGGATTTAGCAAGGTATTATAGGAGATTTATAGATGAGTTCTCTACAATAACATCTCCTTTAACCCGAATAACTCATAAAAAAAAAGTCAAATTTGAGTGGTTAAAAGAATATGAGGGATGTTTTCAAGAGTTGAAGAGATGACTTACCTCTTTCCTGAAATTAACTCTTTCCTTAGGGACTGAAGGGTTGGTGTATAATGATGCTATCTTTATAAAGTTTTTTCTATTCTTCATAAATATTAAATGCAATTGAGACTCTTTAAATGTTCATTTGTCATCTAAGAGGTAGTTCACAAGTTTTCTTATAAGCAATCAGGGAATTAAGTCTAGCCTCAGAGAGGCATATCCCATCTGAGACATATCATCACATATCTAGTTAAAAATGTTCAAAGATTAACTTGTAAGATTAACATCAAACATATTTAATCTTCAAATGGGGTAACATTACATAGCCTTCTTTTAAATCCTTAAGAACATCAAAGATTCCTAATAAACCCTCGAGTGCTAAAAGATCTTTGAGGAACAAAAGATATTCTTATCCTTTTTAAAAATCTTAACCAAACCAAAGGATTGGGAGACTTTTTTCCTGTAAAACTCGACAAAATTTTTGGTGAAAAGCCAACCTATGCTAAGCAAGAATTAAGGGGAACAAACTGGCCTAATCTAAGGAGGATTTTGGGAAAAAGGGAAATCAGTTTTAGGTTAACCAAAAAAGAAATAAGAACAAGGTAATCCAGCCCCCAAACACCCCATTACGTTTATAAGTGATATAAATGTAAGAGGGAGAAAAAGAGATGACTTTTCCTCTCCCCCAGAATCGACAATAGTTATTGCTGCAGCATGATATGACCAAAGAGTTGATGTCTTCTCCCAAGTGCAAGAGTGTCGAAGTAAAAAATAACCCGGCAACACCGGGGTCGAACCACAGGGAGGTTAACTATATAAATTATAAATAACAATAATACAACAACAACAACAACAACAATAATAAATAAGAGAGCTTTGAGATGTGATATTGATATAAGGATTAAATAATCCTTATCTTCTTGTCTGAACAAAACATCATTGCTAACATCAGAATTTGAATAGATTGTACTCATGAAGGTTCTTGGAAATTATCTCAGCTTTCCAACAAAAAACAAATTGGTGCATTTGGACTTCTAGAACTCGAGATATAGGTGAACATTAAATAATATCTAGGCTGCAGGATAGATTCCGACTTCTCCGTTGTTGCTAAGATTTGGACTTTCAAACAACAGAATTGAGTCTTAGACTCCTCATGAATGTTTTAGGCCAATGTCTTAGCTTTCTAGCCATATAAAACAAATTGAAATCCAAGATCTACAGCTCTAGATATGACCTAATGACTGAACAGTGTTCTAGTTTGGACTAAACCAACATCTTTTTCTAAGCTTAGCCCTCTCTTTGTTTTCTCAATTTCAATAGTTAAACTCATCAATCAATCCCTTCATTTATGTGATAGGCCTGCATTTAAGATGAACATTTACCATAAATTAAAGGTATATTATAGTATTAGACATGATATTATAAAACATGTTCTAGTTAAGGAGTTATTGATACTTAAAGTGCAAAATAATGATATAAAACCTTGATAAAAATGCACTTTTAAGTACTAATCACCCACACACTCCTTTCCAAGGAGAAAATTGAACCTAACCAACTTGCATGTCAACTTTCTTGAGTGTTGAGTGAGAGGTGAGTTAGAAAAAAGAGAGAAAACCAAAAACATGCAAGAAGAAAGAACCTAGAGAGCCAGCTGGAACAGACAGAAAGAAGAAGAAAGAAACCGAAAGTAAAAGGGAAGAAAAAAGTACTAAAAACCTTTCCTAAGAGTACTTAAAATCATAAGGTAAGAAAAAAATCACTTTCTTATTTGTATCCTTGAGACTTCGAGAAAAAAAAGAGAAGGAAACCTTAAAGGAATGACTTCGGGTTTTTACATCAATGACTAAAGAGGACTGGATATAAAGATTAATAAGTATGGGGCTGAATGGGGAACATAGCTCCAGAACTTATAATAAAAGAAATAAATGATTTTGAATACACAAACTTAGAGGGAGGGCCGACCAGATTGAAGGGAGCTAAACAGAATGCAAATTGATGTGATGAAATGCTTGAATTGTGACCTTGTTATAGTCTTAGAACATGCTTGAGCCAAAAAAAAATTCATGTGGATGTTAATGTCTTGATTTTTACATATATGATTGAAGATATTATGTGAAAATGAGATGAAATGATTGTATGTGCATAATTGTGATGTTGTTAAGCCCTTAAAGGCATGCTGGATCTAAAATGGAAATGATACCATGTTAATGTCTTGATTTTGTTTATGTGATGGATGAACTTTTATAATTATGAATCAAGTGATTGAATGCATGAATATGACTTGTTGTTGGGAATATAATTGTGTTAGAAGTGATAAAATACATTTGAAAACTTGAAAGGAATGGGCTACCATATTTGGCTAAGAAGGTGAAACATGGAGGGAGCCTTGTATGATGAGCACCCTTAGAGAAACAAGACATAGGTTGGAAATGGAACTCTTGTATGAGGTGAATTGAATATTAAATTGTGTTGATGATTTGGCATGACAAAATTGAAAACATAGAATGCAAGATTATGGCAACATTAGGTTTTAGCCTTAAAATGATGGTATTGTTTGATAGCCTTGTGATAAATTTGAATGTGATTGGTTATGGTATATGTCCAAATTTGTTTAGGGTGTGTTATAAAAGGGGAAAGCCTAGTGTAAACCTTACGCTTAGTCGAGGGAAAGAGTAAAACTAAAAATAACTCAATCGTCACTACCGATTTCTAAATCAGCAACGACATAAATTCGTTGATGAATTCTGGGTTAGTAGTGACTCAGATCTCATTGATGACTTCTGAGTCAATAGTAGATTGTATTCGTAGACAATTCTATGCGTTAGCCATGGAATTTGGTTGTGTTGATGAATATTGGGTCGACAGCAACTCAATTTTCATTGATGATTTATGAGTCAACAGTAGATTACAGTTTTGCTGATGAATTCTGAGTTCCATACATCAACTGTAAACTAGTTTCGTTGAGGATTCTGTGTTACCAATGACCTAGTTGTCGCTAACAAATTATGAGTTCCATGCATCAGTAGCAAACTAGTTTCACCGATGATTCTATGTTACCAATGGCCTAGTTGTTGCTAACAAATTTTGACTTCCATGCGTCACCCATAAACCAATTTTGTTGATGATTCTACATCAGTAGCGACCTAGCTTTCGCTAACAATTTTTGTGTCATCAACAATCCAGTTTTTACTGACGACTTTCTGTGACAGAAGCGTCCCAATTTCATTTTTGAATTCCAAATCAAAAATGTTTTAATTCATATGATAACTTTCATTGTATCATATGTGGAACTCTTAAATGTAAACATACGTATTCTGGGGATATGTATGGTGATGACTTATGTGATTTCTAGATGCGAATATGTTGATTAGTGATCATTTGATGTGTCAGGTGGTACAACTAAGATCAGACCTTCGATCAAATGAGGACACCCTATGAGAGGAACAAGTAGGTGGCTTCCACCCCCTCTAGCATAATGTTAATTCTCTTAAGTGAATTCATTACGAAAGATCTATTATTGTGTTGTGGCGAATACTAAACTGTTATGAAATGTTTGGATGAGTATTATGATTAGCTTTGGCTATTGACATCCTAAAAGGATGTCACACCAATAAGGTGTGTAAGGAATCTCGTTCCATAAGTCCATATATTTTGAAAAGAATTATGTATTTGCATGTTTAAGTTATTATGTATTTTGTATGAACAAATGTATTAAGTGTGTAATTGTCGACCAACACTTTTCTATAAACTTGTAATGGTAGCAATATGTAAATATGATGCAAACTTGTAATGTCTGTTGAATTACAGTTCAAGCCTTTCCCCATGCATGCTTGCAATAGAGGAGCTTGATGGAGCATGTTATGATGGCAAATTTATCACCACTACAGTGTAGATATGGTTTGCTAGACTGAACGTGGCTCTCTGTTGATGTTGTCCTTCGGGCTGGCAAGTCTGTATATGTTGTTGGTTGGCTGCAGTGCTGTGCTAGCTCACTTGCTAGGACTCTTTCCAGTGCTGCCACTTGCTACACCGGTCATCTTCTGCGAGGTTTTTGTTGTGAGCCGTTTGTTTAGTTTACTGCTGATTGCATTATTGGTTTGCTGGAGTTAATTACTGGCTTTCTGCACCACTATTACTCCTGCCATTCTGATGTCGTTGCTTGTGTTTCTGTGATAGGGGTGTCTTGGTGACAAGTTCTGCTTTAGGTTTGCTATGTTGTTGCTTCCTCAGTCCATACTCAGAGGGAATGGGTGATCTGCTACTGATGTACTCTTGCTAGCCAGTTGTTGATGTTGGTGCTGTGTATTATCCCATGCTACTTACACATGACTTCTGTGTGCCGAATGTGTTGAGGCTGCTCCTGGCCATTGTTGCGGGGCTACTGCCTTGGTTTAGCTGCTGAAGGTGTCGGTTGGCCTGTGGTGACTATTTGCTGCCCTTGTCCAGCTGTGAATGTGGGTACAGGTTGGTTTGCTGATCATGGTTGTAGGATCAACCCCCGACTGTTGCTGCTGGTGTTTTGGTTCTTCTATGAGTCCATCATATCTTCTGCGTTGTTCTGATTGTTGTTCAACTTACTTTTGCTGTTGGGCAGCTATGATTTCTTTTTTCTTTTGCTGGTTTGTTTGTTGTACTTCTTACAGCGGGCTGCTGGAACTTCAGTACATTATTGCTGGAAGAGTTGGTTTGCTGCAACTGACCTATGCTACTTTTGCTATGGATTGCTGCTTGCTTTGGATGCCTCCGCGTGCTCCACTGCTTGGTTTCTTGTAGTTGGCTGCTGTGTTCTGTCCCTGATTCACTTTTTCGGTGTTAGGTGCTGTTTTTGTACATGGCTTTGCTTCATATTGTCAAAATAGCCATGCTTCAACGGCTATGAAGTTACTTTTGCTTGTTCAAGGGAGCATGTTTCCTTTGTGCTCTATTATGTATATACATGTATATTTTGATTAGTTGGTCTCCAACATAGTTTCATTTTGATCTATAAAATTTTTTACATTCAATCAAAAAACAAATACAATATAATATAAACTTATGGATATATAAATATGATGTTGTGGGTATGTGTATTGAGCACTTTCATGGAGATGTGGATTTACATAATCATATATATATTGTACCATACTAAAAAAAATAGAGCCTATCTACTAATTTCTGGAATACTATTGTGAGAAGCATTGAGAATATAATGGCTTACATAAAAAAAAATTACCATCAATTTTGGCTTTAAAAAATTAGAACATTACATTTTCTATTTTTCTAGGGCTTTTTTACATGGATGTTAGTAATGTCTTGATCTAAATGGAATAAGGAGTATAAAAACTTGTTTACTATATTAGCAAGTTTCTCAATGATACAAAGACTAGATACTAGAGAAGAAAAATAGCCCTAGCTTTATGAGCTTAGCTAAAAAGCTTAATCCTTATTTCCAAACTTACTAAGTAATAATCTTGATAGCTCAACCACTCAAAACAAGTTCTACACAAACCAAACACCTTATGCTAGATGGTAAAGTGAGTTATAGAGCTACAAGAATATTTGTATATAGTATCAAACATCAAGGTATAGATATTAGCTGATTTTATAACTAAATTCTCATTCTGCGAAATTGTAGAAGACCAAATCTCAAACACTAGAAATCTCTAAACCAACTTATAACATATTTATTTTTTAGGCATCAAACATGTTTGAGTGTGATACAGCACTATGCTAACTAGCCCCAAATAGAAAGTTTTTTTTTTAAGTATGCCCTACATTTTAAGTTCTTATCCTCTAAAAAAGTTGATGAATATAAAGTAATCATTATAAGACTTAACTTGATAAGGCACTTAATATCTACCCCCTTCAATTATTTAATAACTTTTTTCTAATAATGGGCCAAACAAGAAAGCCATCCATGCTAATAATATATGTATGGTACAATCCAGCTATGCTGGATTGTATTTCTGATTGGAGTCTGTGTTGTAGATGGTTTCAACTAGTCATGTGCTGATGGCTATGTTAGTGTTCAAGGGAGCCTATTTCTTTTTTTTTTGTATATACATGTATATTTTAACTTGCTGGTTTTCAGCTTAGTTTCGTTTTTTATCTATAAAATTTCTTATATTTGATAAAAAAAAAAATATGTAAGGTACAAGAACTCTTGATAAGTCATAAAACAAATGGTAAATGGATCAACTTCACTAGGGTGCCAATAAAGGAAAGGAAAATGATCAAGTATACCTCTTGTCCAAATTAGCAAGCTTCAACCTTTTAAAACTTCAACTTATAGCTTATATAAAGGTCATTGATAGGCTTAACATTGATGTAATAGAAAGTGTATCTAAGCACTTTATCGATAGTGATCTTATTGAGTATTGCTAGAAGATTTCCATTGAGCATACTTTAAAATAGAATAGTTCATCTTAGATAGTAATGAGGTCATTAGGCTTATTAGGAAAGCATCATGAAATTATTTTACAAACCAATAATATCTCGTACCATAGATTTGTAAAAAGGTTTCTAACTACACCAATCCTAAAATGCATCTATGTAACACCCTAAGCCTTTTTTCATGATTTTTTTTAAAATAATCATATACATGAAAAATAGACTAATGATTTTTTATAATAGATAAAGTTTCACCTATATAGAGGCCCTCCCAATCAACACACCGAACACAAGATTTACTCTACACATACACATCAAATGTATAAAGGACTTTCCATTTATATTAAAAGATTAATAAAATTTTGAAAGAGTCTCCCTTGTATGAGGCGTACCTAAATTGTTTTCTTGTATTTAATACTTGCAAAACATAACCACAATCCAAACCGCATTTACCTTATACAATCAATGCTTACATGCAGCTCATGCATGCCACCTAACACATATCATCAATCACAATTATTTACTATATTAGTGCACAACAAGTGTTTATATTATTATACGAGGTATATGCAATCATATGTATATGTATATGTATATGTACAATAGAAACATAATGATTTGTAAACCATCATTTTACTTGCTTATAATTTCAAAATATTAAACTTAATATATACATCAACTTAACTACATGTCATAAGATGAAAATTACAAACTTTTACCTAATACAAAAAGAATTATGCAATATTGTAAATAATGAATAAAAGCATGTAAACATACCTAACACACTTGTACCATGTTAAACTTTAGTAAAACACAACTACAATGGTCCCACTTCATTCAAATTATTCATTTTTAGCTACAAACTCTAATTACAATTAGAAAAATCCCTTAACACAATTTTTGCTATTACAACCAACTTAACATCACATCTTTAACCCTCGTCAACATGGCTAAATTAATTCTACACCATTAGTCTCCCCTAGTTTGATCGACTTTAACATATAATAATAAGTCTCAATCCAAATGATCAACTTTAATATATAATGAATAGTCTCTTTCCAAACAACCGACTTTATCATATCAATAATTAGTCTCTGTTCAAATAGCCAATTATCTTTTAACATATAATAATTTGTTTCTTTTATAATCTATTTTGAAGCTCATTTCACATGTTTAAAGAAAATTCTAACAAGAATATATCTTTAAATAAAAAGGTAAGGTGACAAAAACCTACTTGATACTTTGGTAGTATACTCTCTCTCAATTATTGATCCAACCTTGCATGTCACTCCTAATTTTCAAGGAAACATCCAATTAGTACCCACATCATTTTAATCCATTGTTTATACTAATTTAAACACATCATTATTCTTTTTCATAGTATTAATTTATATCTTAATGATAATTTCACATTTTCTTATATTTTTAACTTGCATTTAACATACGATGTCATATTTCTTATTAACATCATGCATCCAACATTTTCTTATTTTCCCAATTTACTAACTTGATAACCAAAACCCAGTGTACACAACCATCTAATTTACAAGTTCTCAATCCATATCTAAGCATAACAACATCATTAAACACCAAAACTCACACAATTCCATTAATTTCCATACTTTTCATTTTAGCACATTTAGCAAACATTAATTTCTAATTTTTCATATTTCTAAGGACAATCCAATATCTAAGTGTTTTATCTACATGAATCAAAACCATAATTAAAACACAATTTCATCATTATAACAATCAAGTTTAAGCATAATATCATCATTTAAAATACAACATGTACACAAATTAGTCAACTTTCCCATAATTTAACCCATATAACCAACATCAACCAATTTATTTCACATTATAATTTCCCAAACCAATCTATACATTCCCCCAACATCATATAAAACATTAAAATCAATATGATTTTGTCTAATTTTTTAATTTTCATTATTCCCACATATAACAACAATTTGGATTTTTTCTTGTAATCCACATTACATCATTCAAAATCAATTTAAAATACTCATAATATCATTAAAATACCAAACAAACACAATTTAATTAAATTTCTAAGTTCCCCTTAATATCAAATCATGGTTAGCCACATTAATAATTAAATATCCATAATGAATTTTTAATTTCCTCAATTTACTCCTCAATCATAATTTCCCAATTTAGGGATTTCAATCCCCTAATAAAAAAATTAGAAAAATATATTTAAGTAAAATAACACCTTACTAATAACAATTAACATAATTTGATAAGTCTCTTACAATTCTTTTCAAGAATTTCCCTTCCCCTTCCAATTTTGCAATTCTCTCTATATTTTGCAACTCCCAATCTCTCTCTTTCTAAGTTTTTTCCTAGTTTGATTTTTTTTTTTTGGTAGGAAATCATCTAGCTCGCACTCTCCTTACCATTTAATTCAAGAGAAATTAACAAGAAATTAAAGGAGAAGAAAAGATTTCAAGCTTCCTTCTTCACTCTAAGTTGTTAGCCTCATTATAAATAGAAGGGGGCGAGGGGGGGGTTCCTTTTATTTATAATAATGTCGCTCATTTTATATATCCCACATGTTATTTATGTCCAATATCCAATCATCAGTATTTTTCGCATACTAATTTATTTATTTAGTTATGTCCAACATTTTAACGAACTAATTAAGACAAACACATTTTGCTCAATGAGATGGTAAAACTAATATCCAATAGTTTCTTCTAGATGTCCAACAATCTTATATTTATGTAATGTAACTCATAGCTTTTTAGATACAATGTCTTTCATATAAGCGTCACATCAACTAATTCTTAAATATGATAAGTTTGGTTACCTGCCTTTTGATTTCTTATATGGAGTCTTATCAACATATTTTTATTAAAACTCTATTTAAAAGGTAAGCATGAGTTTATAGGGCATGGCCTTAGAAAAAAGATAGAAGGTCTATATAACTCATCATGGACCATACCATGTCCAATAGGGGTGAGCGAATTCGGTTCGGTTCGGTTTTTACGCAAAAAAACAGCCAAATCAAAAAAAAAAGACTCGAAACCGAACCAGAACTGGCCCAAACCGGCCAATTTCGGTCCAATTTCAGTCCAGTTTTTTATCCAAAAACCGGCCAAACCTATAGGCTTATTTTGGGCTTTTTAATAGGCTTTTTAATGGGCTTTGTAATGGGCTTCTAATGGATTTCTATTAGGCTTACAATTAATGTTGATATTGTTTCATTTTCTTTGAAGATTCCAAATATATTTAATTATTTTACCCCTAATTATTCATTTATATGAAATTATTAATGTCAATCTTGTGTTCAATATATTTTTTAACTTACTAATATTTTTCTACTTCTGAAAAGTTTAAATAAATAACACACACTCACAATCACACACCAATAAGTTAAAATTCAAATTACAAATCATTGCCTTCAAAGGGCTTAACAAAAAACAGCAAATAACATTACATTATCATAAAACACTCCAAGCCACAAAAAATAAATCTTCATGTGCACATCGTCTCAATAAAAAAGCACTTCAAGAGCATTGCACTTTGATTCCTGAAATTCATAATCTAGAATTATAACATGATAAATTAAATCAGAAGATATAAAAATAAAAAAAGATGTTAGAATTCTACAAAATAAATGCATCATAATTTGTGAACTAATTATCATCCGTTACTAAATGCAACTTTCCATCAAATTCTACAAAATAAAATATTAAACATGTTAGAATAAAAATGTGTTAATTAATAAATCATAAAATAAAAGGTATAAGTTTTTAAGAAACATTACCTGATTCAAGGTTTTCGTAGGTTTCAAAATCATTCATCAAGGTTGTATTATCAGCTGGAATTGGACCATGATGCAACCAATTTTGACAACAAATAAGTGCTTGAACTGTTGTTGGAGATAGAGAACTTCGAAATTGATCGAGTATATGACCACCTGTGCTAAAAGCTGATTCAGAAGCCACTATGGATATAGGAATAGCCAGAACATGTGGTGCAACTTTCAAAAGTATCTTATATTTTGAAGCATTAATCTTCCACCATAACTCTAAAAGAATGATCAAAATAACATCAATAACATAACTCTACTTTGATAAGGTGAAATTATACATATGCCTGAAAACATCAGCAGTATGCTCTGGTATAAGTATTCCTAAACCCTTTTTTTTCTTTGGAAAAAGGAATAAATCAATGAATAAGGTAAAGATGAAACGAATACCAAAGCAATCACACATTAAAATCATACTTTAATCCTAAAAAAGGCACAAACTTAACTATCACATTAGCTCAGCAAAACAAATACCTAAGAAATCAATCTTCACAGGAACCAAACAGAAAATTTTTTACGAAACCCACCACCACCACACCACACCACTAGTAAAATTTCTCAACATATGCAATTCAAAACAAAAAAAATAGCCTGGCACATAAGGAACTGGAAGTGATAAATAAACAAATCTGGATAAGAAATAGGGATTTAGAACATGTAACAATAGAAATTTATATAAATGACAGAGGTTTCAAACTAAGAAACAACCCATATAGGAAAAAAAAATTCGCTTCAATCACCCAAATAGCTCTAAATTCTAATTTAAACCTAAATCAAAATTTATCACCCAACAAAATTGATTAAAAATAACAATAAGCTTAACTGTATGAATTAATTAGAAAGGAGAAAAAAAATTAAAACTCACTGGTTTTGAGAGGCTCGATCTGATGGAAACATCGAGTCACCGACTGTGTTGATCCAGTGGAGACTGAGGAAGAAACGTATAAAAAATAAGCTTAACTGTATTTAAAATAACAATAACCTTAACCGAATTAATTAATTAATTAATTAGAAAGGAGAAAAAAAATTAAAACTCACTGGTTTTGAGAGGTTGAGGAAACTTCGTTCTGATGGAAACATAGACTATTTTGGTCCAGTTGAGACTGAGGAAACGTCAATCGTCGATCTGTGTTTATGTTTTCTTAGTCTAAGGAGAGTGGACAGTGGAGAAGGAGAGGCGAAGCGGCGAGAGTGGACGGGTTGTGGGTGCTCTGGTACGGGGGCGGCCTTAGCGGAGGCTGGAGAGGGCGGGGGGCAAAGGGGCAGGATGGCGGGTGGCTCTGAGTAGTGAGAGGAGAGATTGTTTGAAAATTGAAATTGAAATGTTTAGGTTTAGGGTTAGCGCAGCGGAGAGTAAACTGGAGAGAAGAGAGGGGTGCGGCGTGGCTCGATAACTTTTTCTATTTATACTAAGGACCGAACTTTTTGAACCGGTCCGGTCCGGTCCGATTAACCCTGTTTTGCACTACAAAACCAAAAACCAAACCGAACTGGGGTTTTTTCTACATAATCTAATCGGTTTAATTTGTTTTATTTTTTGTTTTGGTTTTTTCGGTTAATTTTTTATCGGTTTACTCGGTTTATCGGTTTTTTTAAACACCCCTAATGTCCAATACGATGTCATTTCTCCTTTTAGAAACTTCTTTATGTTATGGTGTTCTAGGAGGTCTCCATTATGAGAGAGTCTCATTACCTTTTATATAATCTTGAAAATCTTGAGTCAAGTATTCACCATCTCGATCAGATCAAAGTATCTTAATACTTTTTTATTTTTCAACTTCACTTCTAAATTCTTTGAACCTTTCAAATGATTCAGACTTATATTTCATCAAATACACATAACCATATCTAGAATAGTGATTAGTAAATGTGATGAAATATGTATATCCATGTATGGCATGAAACATCATTGTTCCACATACATCTGTATGCATCAGACTTAACAATTCTTTAGACATTTCACTTTTTTCAATAAAGGGTGTTTTGGTCATCTTACCTAATAAACATAGTTATTCTTATTTTATTACTATGACCTAGTCTACAATTCAATCACTAAGATGAATATTGATTATCTAATCTATTTTTCTTGATGTTTATATTGAACATAAGCATTTTTAAAGAAAGTACACACAAACCATTTACCAGATCCATAATAAACATTATTATTATAAAAGAAACAATATTTGCCTAAAATAATAAACCTATATCCATTCCAAGCTAAGTAAGAATTTGATACAATGTTTCTAGAAAGTACTGGAACAAAATAATAATTATTAAGTTCTAGTAGTAACCCATTTAGCAAGGTAAAATAATAAGTTCTTGTTGCTAATGTAGTAACTCTTGCTCCATTTTCTTTAGTTTCTGCAAATTATTGCAAATGTGTAAACTACATCTAATATCCAATACCCAAGAACCACTATCTAAAGTAGAAAGATAGTTCTCAATCATAAACATGCCTAAAGTAGAAGCCTTAGTAAGCTTCTTAACATTTACGGTTACAAGATACTCCTTTCAATTCCTTTTCTAGTGGCCTTCGTTACTATAATGATGACAAGTATCCTTATCTTTCTTGATGCCCTTAGTAGGCTTCTGTGCTTTAGTGACAAAACCCTTATTCTTCTTATTGTTCTTCTATAACTTTTTTTAGAAGATTGAACTAGGAAAACATGGCCTTTTTTCCTTATTAAAGGATACTTCAGCAATTTTAAGCATATTAAGCAATTCTGACAATGTACTATCTAACTTATACATGTGATAGTTTGTAATGAATTGTGAAAAGCTTTAGGGTAAAGACAATAAGATCAAGTCAACACTTAGCTCATGGTTCATGACAAAGCCCGATTGAGCCAATTTTTAAAGCATAGGTGTTCACTGAGGAACCCATTGTCATCTTGTAGTGGAATAATTCCTTAGAGGTCTCATATCTCTTAGTTTTACTAACTGCATCAAACAACTCTCTATGATATAAAATTATAGTATGGTCATCCATATTCTCATGTTGCCTTTGAAGTTTAGGTGACATGTTGGCCAACATCACACATGTAGCATGCTCATCGTTATCAATATGATGTTGATATTCATTCCCAACTTCTTCATTAGCATTCTCATCAATGGCAAGAGGATTTGGATTTTCAACATATAACTTTTCTTCTTAATTGAAAACAATTCTCACATTGTGGTACTAGTACAAGAAGTTTAGTCTAGTCAATTTGTTATGATCAAATATGTTGTGTAAGGATACATTGCTACTAATTTTTTATAAACCCCTAGGCTAAAATCGATAAATTGGTATTGAAAGTCCTATAATAAATTAAATAAGTTTCAATTGGATAATATATTAACAAAAGAAAAATCTAAAAATTTGGTGGAAATTCCTATAAAGCTTAAATAAATATCGAATAATACAAATGATCAGTGTAAGTCTTAGATAAAATCCGAGAAAAATTATTATTTTAAAGGAAAAAGGTCATAAAAGAGTATATTTAGCACTACTAAAAATTCAAAAAATACAAACGGGATTACCGATGGTTTTTTTTTGTTGGTATTTTACCATGATATTAACCGACATAAATTTTTCCATTGCTAACTTCATCAATATATACCGACATAAACACTCTATCGGTAAATACCAAGGGAATCCCAGACATAATATGAGGAATAAAAAAAACAAGTTGTGCGATAACATTTAAGTTTTTGTCGATTAGTTTACCGACAGAATTATAGTTGGACTCAAACCGGGTTGTCTGTATAGTGACATGTCAACAACATTGACATAATTACTAATAGGGCGACAAATGAAATAATTTTGTTCGTAATTCCATTGGTAATAGTTAATATGTCCTGACCATCAACCCTCCCCTCCCCTATTTCTCCTTCTTCTCTCCCTAAATCTAAATCAACAACCAGCTCTCTCCCCCCAAACATCCCCCCTCATCTCAACAAAATCTTTGTTAGTCTTAGCATCTGTGTTCTGATTTATTGTAGATTTTTTATTTTTAGTAAGTAAATCTATCCTTTTTAAAATTTAATACAATTTTAAAATGTCAATTTTATTATTGAATGTTTTTTTACTATATGTATTTTGTTTGGGTGTTTACTTGTTTTGTTTTTTTCTTCTCAAACATGTAGTGTGGATTTATAATTTGGTACTTGTTTGTTTTAGATTTTGTAAAATTATATTTGTTTGTAAATTGTTGAAACTTATGTCAATTTATTGTCTTAGGTGTGTTGTGATGAAATAAATAATGACTTGTTTACTAGGTCTGTTTTAATTTTTATGAATTTTATTGTTGAGTTGTAATTTCCATAAATTAATGTGTACAAATTTGTATGTACGTACATAGATAATTGATAATGAATATTTAAGAAATGTTTAAAAGTAAATTGGATAATCTTAAGCTAAACCAATATTTTTGCAAATTTATTTACTTAACATAGTTAATTAATACATGTTGTCATCATTGTTTTATAGAGATTCGATAGAAGTCGTGGCTTCACGCAATTGCACGAAAGACTACTTAATTCATTGATGTATCGAGATTCACCCTAAGAATTGCGAATGATGGATTATTGTAATGGGGTTCAGAGTTTTATTAATTTCGCAACATCTATTCCGAGAAATTTTAGTGGAGGCAGTATTAGATGTTCATGCAGGAGGTGTAAGAATAAAAAGTTTCTTCATCAAGATGTTATAACGATGCATCTTCTACACAAAGGGTTCATGGAGGATTACTTGTGTTGATATGCATATAAAGAACTATTTATGAGTAACGAAAGCATGGTAGGAAGGACGGGTGGGTCAACTTTTAGTGCTAACAATGTGCATGGAGTTGTAGATGACAACAGTAATCCTTACAGGAATATAGTTATGGATGCAACGAGAATGAACCAAGGTAATGCAGTCAATGTCCAATTTTAGAAGAAGAACCTAATGCAAACACGACCTGATTTTTTGATCTGTTAAAAGATTTTGATGAACCTTTTATGGGATGACTGCACAAATCATAGTAAATTATCGGTTGTTGCACAAGTGTTCACCATCATGTCGGATTATGGGTTGAGTGCGACCGGTTATGATAGAATTGTTGAATGGGCGAAATGTATTTTACTTAAAGGGAACAGACTAAAAAGAAACTTTTATGTTGTCACGTCCATGATGAAACCTCTCGATCTAGGACACTAGAAAATTGACATGTGTCCAAGCTTCTGCATGCTATACTACCTTGAAAATGCTGAACTGACTGAGTGCATGACATGTGGGTATTCCCGTTACAAACCCAGAACTGGCATAGGAAATACTCTTGTAGCAAAGGTTACTCATGTCACCAAAGACTGCTGAACACATGATATGACACCAATCACATGATGCGGTTGATGGAGTGATGGCGCATCCTTCTAACAGTGAAGCATGGAAACACTTTAAGAGTGTGAATCCTTACTTTTTAGCTGATTAAAGGAACATGCATCTTGGGTTATGTGTAGACAAATTCAACCCTTTCGGGTCATTTGCTTCTCCTTATTCTTGTTGGCCAGTTATACTAATGATTTTACAACTTGCTACCGGGAATGTTTATGAGGTCAGAGCTCATGTTTTTATCTATGATCGTACCCGATCCTAATAGTCCAGGCTAGAAATAGATGTTTGTCTTCGACCATTGATTGATGAGATGACGCAATTGTGGTCCTCCAGGGCTTTGACTTATGATGTATTAAGAAAACAGAATTTTCTTATGAGGGCAACTTTGATGTGGACTATCAATGATTTTCCAGCTTATGGAATGATTTATGGTTGGAGCACGTATGGAAAACTAGCATGTCCATATTGCATGGAAAACAACAAGGCATTCATGTTAACAAACAGGGGTAAAACATCTTTTTTTGACTGCCATCGACGTTTCTTGCCAACAGATTACAGGTACAGAAAAAATATAGAGGATTTTTTTGTTAGTAAAGTTGAAAATGATGTTACACCCCCATATTTTTCTAGTGAAGAATTGCATGACGTGGTGTTAGAGCACGGTGACATTGTGTTGTTTGGTTTTCAATCCGATAAGCAGAAGTTTCCTGGTTTTGGTTTGACCCACAACTGGGTAAAGCAAATTATTTTCTAAGAGCTTTCTTATTTGAAAATCAATCTCCTCCGCCATAACCTTGACGTCATCCACATAAAAAAGAACATGTCTGAGAACTTTTTCAACACGGTCATGAACGTGAAGAGAAAGACAAAGGATAACATCAAGGCTAGAATGGATATAACGTTGTTTTGTAACTGTAAAAATATGGAGTTGGTTTTTGATGGGTCACAGGTCGCAAAGCCCAGAACAAGCTTCGCCTTAGAGAAGAACCCACAACTACTAGTCTACCAATGGCTTAAGAGTCTGTGTTTTCCCGATGGACATGCCTCAAACATATCAAGGTTGGTTAATCTAGAGGAATGCAAATTGTATGGAATTAAGAGCCATGACTGCCATATGTTTATACAAACACTCATTCCATTAGCTTATCATTATTTATTGCCAAAGGGGATATGAGATGCACTCACGGAGACTAGTCATTTCTTTAGAGATATATGCTCCAACAAGTTGCAAACACATCACATTGAGAGGCTTGAAATGAATATTCTTGAGACAATATGCGAACTTGAGATGATATTCCCTCCATCATAGTTCGTCCATGAATTCTCTCTGTAAAGAACCTTTTCTTTATAAAGCGCATAATCTCATAGCATTTGAAATCTTTTACTTAAACAAACTCTTTTCTTACACATGACTAAGGAAATGACTCCATCAATTAGAGGGAACCAAACCAAGTTTTTTAAATCTGATAGGTATTACACACCACGCTGGGGGGCAAAACATGCATATAGGGATCCATAGAGAACCAAAGCCTAAAAGGTATCATCATAAAAACTTCTAAAAATATCTTTTATGAGAATTGCTAATTGCATTGAAAGTTTCAGTTTTCATGAATAAAACCAAAATCTTTCGAGTTTTCCACTTAAAATAATAATAAAAGGCAATACTCAATGGAGCAAGAAAGGGCCCCATAAGAAACTAGAGACCTCTTCACCAAGCACAGAAGGATAGGAAATATAGCGCGTGGAGCATATTCCGGTCCAAAAGAATAGGTCAGACAAACAAATGGAAACAAGAGCTCGAAGAAATCTACTACGAAAAGGGGGACCTATGTTTCCAAGATAGGTAACAAAAACATGCATGCCTATGTTGTCATAACACTAACACTAACATGCATGTCATAACACTAACATGGCAGGAAAGGTGTGACGAAAGCCAAATTAGTTCCAAGTTTTTAGGAACTGCTAAGAGATAGAATCTCAAGTCAACGGAGCTACAGAAAAGAATATGAATTGTGAACCAGCACTGCTTCATTCCTCGAGGTAAGATGATTTCTTTTCAAGTTCAAAACGGGCAGGTCACCTGATATTGAGATCATTTTTTATAAAAAAGCGTGGAGTATTTCTAAAAATCTTAAGATGAGCAGTTCACCCGATATTGAAGCCATTGTTTAGAAAAAACGTTGAATTTTTCTAAACATTTTAAAATAGGAAGGTCATCCAATATTGAGACCATTTCCTAGAAAAAACGTGGAGTTTTTCTAATATATATATATATATATATTTCTTTAAAAGGGTCAGGTCTCCAGATATTGAAACCCTTTTTAAAATCCTTTTCAAATTTCAAAACGAATAGGTTGTCTGTTACAAAGAGATAATTTTCCATCCGGGTAGGTCACCCATTATAAAGAGACCATTCTCCATCTTTTTTTTACTAGGTATTGCACACCACACTGGGTGCAAAATATGTATATAGGGGTCCATAGAGAACCAAAGCCCAATTTCCATCCGGGTAGGTCACCCATTATAAAGAGACCATTCTCCATCTTTTTTTTACTAGGTATTGCACACCACACTGGGTGCAAAATATGTATATAGGGGTCCATAGAGAACCAAAGCCCAAAGGGTATCATCATAAAAACTTTTAAAAATATTTTTCATGAAAATTGCTAATTGCATTGAAAGTTTCAGTTTTCATGACCAAAACCAAAATCTTTCGAGTTTTTCTCTTAAAATAATAATAAAAGGCAATACTTAATGGAGCAAAAAGGGCCCCATAAGAAACTGGAGACCTCTTCACCAAGAACAAAAGCATATGAAATATAGCGCGTGGAGCATATTCCTGTCCAAGAGAACAGGTCGGACAAACAAATGGAAACAAGAGCTCGAAGAAGTCTACTACGGAAAGGGGGACCTATGTTTCCAAGATAGGTAACAAAAACATGCATGCTATATTGTCATAATACAAACATGGCAGGAAAGGTGTGACAAAAGCCAAATTAGTTCCAAGTTTTTGGGAACTGCTAAGAGACAGAATCTCAAGTCAACGAAGCTACGGAAAAGAATATGAATTGTGAACCAGCACTGCTTCATTTCCTTGAGGTAAGATGATTTTTTTTCAAGTTCAAAACAGGCAGGTCACCCGATATTGAGATCATTTTTTATAAAAAAAACATGGAGTATTTCTAAAAATCTTAAGACGGGCAGGTCACCCGATATTGAGGCCATTGTTTAGAAAAAACATTGAATTTTTCTAAAAATTTTAAAATAGAAAGGTCATCTGATATTGAGACCATTTCCTAGAAAAAGCATAAATTTTTTCTAAAAATTATATATATATATATATATAAGGGGCAGGTCTCCAGATATTGAGACCCCTTTTAAAATCCTTTTCGAATTTCAAAACTGATAGGTCGTCCGTTACAAAGAGACAATTTTCCATCTGGGTAGGTCACCCATTAGAAAGAGACCATTCTCCATCTTTTTTTTACCTGGGTAAGTCACCCATTATAATGAGGCCATTCTTCCCCCTGGATAGGTCACCCATAAGAATGAGACCACTCTTCCCCTTTTCCACTTGGGTAGGTCACCCATCACAATGAGACCATCATTATTTTCTAGGTAGGTCATCCATTAGAATGAGACCATTCTCCATCTTTTTTTTACCTGGGTAGGTCACCCATTATAATGAGGCCATTCTTCCCCCTGGATAGGTCACCCATAAGAATGAGACCACTCTTCCCCTTTTCCACTTGGGTAGGTCACCCATCACAATGAGACCATCATTATTTTCTAGGTAGGTCATCCATTAGAATGAGACCATTCTCCATCTTTTTTTTACCTGGGTAGGTCACCCATTATAATGAGGCCATTCTTCCTCTGGGTAGGTCACTCATAAGAATGAGACCACTCTTCCCTCTTTCCACTTGGGTAGGTCACCCATCACAATGAGACTATCATTTTTTTTTGGGTAGGTCACCCATTTGAATGAGACCATTCTCCATCTTTTTTTACCTAGGTAGGTCACCCATTATAATGAGTTCATTCTTCCCCTGGGTAGGTTACCCATAAGAATGAGACCACTCTTCCCTTTTTTCCACTTAGGTAGGTCACCCATCACAATGAAACCATCTTGCATTTGGGTAGGTCACCCGTTGCATTTGGGGTAGGTCACCCGTCACAATGAGACCATCTTGTATTTGGGTAGGTCACCCGTTATAATGAGACCATCTTTCATTTTGGGTAGGTCACCCATCATAATGACACCATACACATATATTTTTGTATTGGTTGTGCTTAAAGGAGATCGCCAGATGATATCTTAGGTTAACCCAACCACACACAGAGTTTAGCTTTGGTTAAAGGGAATCGCCAGATGGGATTTCAGGTTAACCAAGCTACACACCGACTTTGTTTTGGATTAAAGGAGATCGCCAGATGGGATCTCAGGTTAACCCAACCACACACAGATTTTAGCTTTGGTTAAAGGGAATCGCCAGATAGGATTTTAGGTTGACTGAGCTACACACCGACTTTGCTTCAAATTAAAGGAGATCGCCAGATGGGATTTCAGGTTGACTGAGCTACACACTGACTTTGCTTCGAGTTAAAGGAGATCGTCAGATGGGATCGTGAAAATAGACCAGCGTGAGTATGTGGGCATGTCGCCCCTGAAAATAGACCAGGTTTGAGTGTGTGTGGGCAGGTCGCTCGTGAAAATAGACCAATTTTCTTGAAAAAAAGGCAGGTCACTCATGATAATGAGACCATTTTCTTTAAAAAAGTGAAGTCCTTAGATGAGTGGATCACTCAGCAAGCAAGGAAGACTTTTTTTTTCTTTACAAGCTTACTATGCAAAACATTGAGGAGTTTTACTTCGCAAGCATTGTAAAGAGGGGGCATCTGTTGCTACCCAATTTTTGACCCATGTTTTGATAAAAAAATTTAAAAAAATAAAAAAATAATAATAAGGGTTTATATGTGGCGATAACATAATAGAGCATTAAGGCTAATATTAAAGAAGCAATATGTTAAAGAGATAATTACTGAATCATATATAATTACTGCAATATAAAATACCATAGATATATGATTTGATTCGTGCTGGTTATGGAAAATAATCACTGCAACATAAATTACCATATATATAGGATTTGTTGGTGCTGGTTATAGAAGATAATCTCTACAATAATTACTGCAATATTTCCTTAAATAGTATGTGTAGAGATTTTCTATATAAGTGAACCTACATCCATATGCACTAAGAGAGAAAAAAATATTCACAAGGGGGTAATTTTTTCAGTAAAGGGGAGCCAAACACAAAAAACCCTAAAGATAAAAAACTCTAAACTAGTTTCTTTTCCTCAATACAGCCCCTCCTCTCTTGAAAAAATAAAACAAAACAGTCATCGCCCGTTTCACCACCTTCTTCTCCTCTCACAGCCTCTAACAGCAATCACCAAACCTTCCCATTCCCTCAACAGCTCTTTCTCTCTCTCGGCAGTCTCTCCCCACTTTCCCCTCTGCTCCTGCTCCCGCTCCCCTTAGCCACGGTCTCCCTCTCCTGGCCAACCACAGCCCCCCGGCCATCTCACAGATCTCCACCCCCAAGCCTCGAACAGCCGTTCCCTAGCATCTTCCCTCTCCCAGCCGCGACTCATTCTTCTCCTTTTCCCATCTCCCAAAACCAACCAAACCTCTCCCTGCCATCTTCCTCTTTCTCAGCTGACCCAATAGCCTTCGTTGTCTTCACCGATCTATCATCCTCCAACTCACAGAACAAGAGCCACTATTTCCCATCTCTCACTCAATCGTTTCTTCTTCACCATCACTGCGCAGCTAGTGAAAACCCGACAACCCTCTTCCCTTCTTTATCTCCTTCACCAGCCAAAGGACAACAGCCCACAGACCCACAGTCTCCCTCTTCAGCCGCAGACGTCATTTCTCCTTCCCCTCAACCACAGCAACACCTCAACGCCATCATCAACTCTAGTATTGTTGAGGCTACCACCAGCAATCCAAGCACGGCAGAACCCGCCGCCATAAGCCAAACGCCCTGACTTTAGAGCCGGCCGCCTAAAATAAAGAAGAATGTGAAACCAAAAGAGAAAAAAAATAGATCTTTGTGGAGAAGCAGATCAAAAAACCAAGGAAAGGGGACCAAAACTTGTTGTTGCATTTTTTTTCTTTTGTTGGAGGTAACGGTGGTCGTCACCGCCGGTGAGGAAGGGAAGAGAGAGGAAGTCGAGCTAGATCCCACTGTTTCCAAGTTCTTTCTCGCGGCAGTGCGTGAACCCACGTGCCGCCAGTAGTTGTGGCGCGTGGAGGAGACGCGCCGCCACTTTTTTTTTGTGGTCCAGAAGCCTTCCCAGCAATTTCCTGGATTTTTAGGGACTATTATGTAATTTTTGAATTGTGTAATGTGTTGTTTGATTTATTTTGAATTTTTGTGATTTGTAACATGTAAATGTGGGTGAAAAAATAGTAAAAAAAAGATGTGTGTGTGTTTGTTTTTTTATGTATGTTATTGAATTATAAAATTAAAAAAAGACAAAAAAAATGAATTTAATGTTTTAATTTGTATATGGTCAAGTATCTGAAGGACAAATAAAATCATGTTGTATTTCCTGTGAAAATATAAGAATATGTTTCTACATACTTTTTGGGATTTAATAACTGATTTATTAAAGCCTTAAGACTTTGACTAATATGTGGTTTTTTTACTTTAATTGTGATTAAATGTAATGTTTGTGTTTTTGATAAAAAAAATATAAAAAATGTTTTTATGTGTTACATACGGCTAATACCCTAACATGTTTTGAACTTTTTTTTATATAACACTTGAAACGATGTCTCTATATCCTGTTTCACCATCTCCTTGATCTTCCTTACTTTTTCATCCACTTGTTGAGCCACCAAGACCTTGTGTCGAAGTACAAAATGGATTTTTAACTAAGCTATCAATGATCCCTCAGGCCCTATACTTAGCTGTAAGCCCATCTTTTTCAATTCCACAATACTTCCTTATTCCTTAACCTTTATATCATTCATTATTGCTTTTCCCTTCCTACTAAAGGCATCAATTACTACATTAGCCTTACCAAGATGGTAGTCAATTACACAATCATAATATTTTATTAACTCCACCCATCTCCTTTGTTGCATGTTCAACTCCTTTTGTGATGTTAAATACTTTAAACTCTTATGGTTCGTAAAGATTTCAACTGGGTAATTCACCTCATGTGGCTTTAACTGTCTTGAAGTATAAGTAATCACACACCCATGTTGCACCAATACACATCCCATGCCTATTTTTGAGGCGTCACTATATACCACAAACCAGCCAACACATAACCAGAATGGCTAAAGTATATAACAAGAAGGTCAGACCAATAGTGTTTAAAGAAGGAGACCTAATATTGAAGAAGATCTCACTAGTATCGAGAGAACATTAGAGTAAATAGGCATCGAACTATGAAGGACCATATGTGGTGAAAAAAGCTTTTTTCTAGAGGATCTTTAATCTTAACCAATACGGATAAGGAAGATTTGCCTAGACCTATAAACTCTGATGTTATAAAACAATATTATGCCTAATGTACCTTTTCTATCAATCAATAAAAAATGAAGTTTGACTGAGAATTCTTTGGCATGTTTTCCTTTAAAAAAAAAACTATGCATGATTTCATGTTTCCATAAAGGTTTCTGGAAAAATTAAAGTTTTAGTACAAAAATAGAAGTCAACTTGGTGTTTGGTTTAATAGACAAGTTCTAGAAATTCAAGAGATCTTCTAAAAAGGTGACCACACATTTAGAAAAACCTGAAGAACAACCCAAACACCACGAGATGACTTCAAAGCTAAGTTTTAGCTGAATGAATAATGAGAAACCATTTTGCATGTTCACATGTAAGAAAGCAAAGCTTACCGATCCTAAATGCATGTGTTTGAAATGAGGAAAAACCATCTTTGATGATCCTTTCACACGACTATAAATATATCTTTTGTTCCTTATTGAGCCTAATACATTTTTCTTGAGAAACACTAGGAGCAAGTGCGAGAATCAAAAAAGTAATCCAAATATACGGAATGATCCTCAATGACTAAAGGTGTTCGAACAAAGCTAGGAACATGAAAGAATTTAAAAGTAAAAAAGGTTTGAGCATACCATACAAAATAATGAAATGATGATAGTGCTCAAAACAAAATGAAGAAGATAAAAATGAGAAGCCCAAGTTTTATGCTAGAGGGCATGACAAACCATTTTACAAGTCAATCCTAAGGTCTGAAATACATAGACCAAAAGGAAGTTTGAAAACAAGCACTAATGATTCTTAGTCGTGAAATCCCTTAAACACCTTTTGAGGCTACAAATATTCTTTTTCTTCATAACCAAAAGCTGAAGCCTACAATATATACCCAATCAAGCCCTTTCTAATCAAAGGCATGCAATCTGGATCGATAGACAATGCTTTCTTATGTGAAACAAGCTTCATTATTCATATAAATAAAATGAATGCTTTGAAGACTAGTTCCTTGAAACCCTCAAATTAAAACTTGAACCTTATTAACCAACAAAACATAAAATAAAAAGTAACTTCACATTTTTACCAAAACAACAAACAAATATTTTCAATAAATATGAAAACCTACCTATAAGAGTCATTTGAGTTCTTTTCGAAACAAGTTTGCTTGAAACTAATGTCAAAATAATTTTTGTGTTTGGAATAGCTTTGAAATTCCATAAATTTTCCCATAAAAACAATTCCTTGCAAATAACCAAATCTTCTCCCGCATAGCACCATCCTTAAAGAAAACTTGAAACTAAACACTTGGAGGCATGATCAGGCTGGGGGCAATCCAAGAAACATAATAAAGTTGGCTCCATGATTTCCTTTTTAAGAAAATAGAGAATGTAAAGCAAAACTTACGATCTTTAAGATAAAGGTTTTTTAGGTAATGAGGTATGTTGAAATCATCTGAGACCTGCCCTTCCTAGAGGTTAAGATCACAAGTTGTGACTTGAGTAAGTGAAAGTGAAAAAGCCATGACAACTTTCTTATAGAGATCAAAACTTTAAAGAAAAGGAAATCTATAAAGATAGGGGACCTATATTTCTCAAGTAAGTATACAAGTATATTAATCATAATGTATTACACTTTGATCTTTACGGAGATTCTAAGGAAAGAATCCTTGATAAACTTGTATTTTTATCCCTATCTCTTCCCTTGAGTGCGTTTTTGAGCCCTCATCACTTAGGTAGTGTGCTTTCTAGCCCTATCTATTTTCTTTTTGAGTGAGCCTTTGAGCTCTCAACCATCAGATAATATGCTTTCTAGCCTTATCTTTTTCCTTTCGAGTGCGCTTTCTAGCCATCTTATACCAAATATGATGTTTGCCAGCCCTATCCATTAAGGGTACCTTCTAGCTCTCAATCATCAGATAGTGTGTTTTCTAACCTTATCTCTTTTCTTTCTAACGAGATTTCTAGCCCTCGTATACAAACATGTCGCCACATTCCTGTGTCCAGAAACCTTCTAGCTGTGTTTCGAAGTCCATTTTGTTTTTTTAGATGTTGAAATGTGTATTTAAATTATTGACAACATTTTATATTTTTGTTGCATTGTGAACTTGTAATTATGGAAGTGTGAGAAAATCATAGGAAAAAAGGAGAATGATTGTGTGTGTATGTGGTTGTTTGTATTTTTTTTTATGTATGTTTTTGAATGCTAAAAACTAAAAAGATAAAAAAAAATTAAATGTTTCTGTTTGCATTGAATTTGGTTCATATTTCAAAAAATATTTTGTTTTCTTTAGGTATCCGGGATTACAATCTTATACGTAATATGTGTTCTTGATATTAAATAAAAAAATTTGTTTTGTTTTTATTGATGTTAGAGCAATTAGGTTTTCTTTACTTAATAAGATAAGGATTTTCTTACCGAGGAGAACTTTTCTTCTCTTTTTAAGAAGTCATTGGCAAGACAACTTTCAAAACCATCTAAATCACATCAAACCATGAAGTAGTTTACCTCAGGTAGGGTGTGCTAGGGGTGCTAATACCTTTCTTAGGCACAACCAGTCTCTTACCCGTGAATCTCTGACAAAGACCAGTACATCCGGGTTTCCTAGTAACCCTAACCTAAATACTAAGTGGCGACTCTCAAACTATCAAACGAACAAATGAAAATCGCCATCGATTGTCGTGCGGGCACATGCGATGATTAGTACTTAAAAGTGTATTTTTATCAAGGTTTTATATCATCATTTTGCACTTGAAGTATCAATAACTCCTTAACTAAAGCATGTTTTATAATGCATAGTCATTAGTTTGTATTCTATCCTACAAATAGTCATCATGAATTTAATCTAAAAGGATCTAATAATAGTTATACATTTAGTACATTGATTCATATAAAATACATCATGATTTAGAATGCAACTACATGATTCCTTGCAAAAGTAGGTTCCCATGTATCGGGTTTCCTAGGCACCTTGTTGGTATGACGTCCCTACTGCAGTACAAAACATTTACAAGAATGCAATTACTTAATAATAATAATAATAATAATAATAATAACAACAACAACAATAAGAAAATGGTCTGGCAGTTTAACAAAGCATTAACATTATCTCATGTTTGAAGCGTGACATTTGTAGTTCCTTTATGTTCTTGGTATACACAACTTGCAGTATATATATATACACTAATTCTTGCAATCAACTATAATATTAAATCCGGCCATTCTTTTAAGACATCATTTGTCGAGGTTAACTATTCACTCACCCCGGCCATCCCCTTCGAATTCCATCAGCCAAAACTAATCAACTGTTTGTCCCGGTCATCCCTTTGGATGCCATTAGCTGAAGCTAATCATTCATTTCTCCCAGTCATCCATTCGGATGCTATTAGCCGAAGTTAATAATTCATTTGTCCCGGTCATCCCTTAGATGCCATTAACGGAAGCTAATCATTCATTTGTCTTGGTCATCCATTCGGATGCCATTAACGGAAGCTAATCATTCATTTGTCTTGGTCATCCATTCGGATGCCATTAGCCGAAGCTAATCATTCATTTGTTCCGGTCATCCATTGGGATGCTATTAGCCGAAGCTAATCAATCATTTGTCCCGGTCATCCATTCAAATGCCATTCTAATCATTCATTTGTTCTAGTCATCCATTCGGATGCTATTAGCCGAATCTAATCAATCGTTTGTCCCGATCATCCATTCCGATGCCATTAGCCGAAGCTAATCAACCGTTTGTCCAGGTCATCCTTTCTGATGCCATTAACCGAAGCTAATAATTCATTTGTCCTGGTCATCCATTCGGATGCCATTAGTCGAAGCTAATCATTCATTTGTCCCGGTCATCCATTCGGATGCCATTAGCCGAAGCTAATCAATCGTTTGTCCCAGTCATCCATTCGAATGCCATTAGCCGAAGCTAATCAATCGTTTGTCCCGGTCATCCATTCGGATGCCATTAGCCGAAGCTAATCAATCATTTGTTCCGCTCATCCATTCGGATGCTATTAGCCGAAGCTAATCAATCGTTTCTTTCGATTATCCATTCGGATGCTATTAGACGAAGCTAATCAATCGTTTGTCCCAGTCATCCATTCGGATGCCATTCTAATCATTCATTTGTTCTGGTCATCCATTCGGATGCTATTAGCTGAATCTAATCAATCGTTTGTCCCGGTCATCCATTCGGATGCCATTAGCCAAAGCTAATCAACCGTTTGTCCTAGTCATCCCTTCAGATGCCATTAACCGAAGTTAATAATTCATTTGTCCTGGTCATCCATTCGGATGCCATTAGTCGAAGCTAATCATTCATTTGTTCCGGTCATCCATTCGGATGCTATTAGCCGAAGCTAATCAATCGTTTGTCCCGGTCATCCATTCGGATGCCATTAGCCGAAGCTAATCAATCATTTGTTCTGATCATCCATTCGGATGCTATTAGCCGAAGCTAATCAATCGTTTGTCTCGGTCATCCATTCGGATGCCATTAGTCGAAGCTAATCAATCGTTTGTCCCGGTCATCCTTTCGGATGCCATTAACCGAAGCTAATCATTCATTTGTCAACATTTAAGCATTTGGCAATCTAATATCTGAATTAACACAGTACAGTAATATTCATGATAAAGTATTTTCATTATTCAACATTATTTAAAAGGAAGGTGAAAGTCACCTACTGCAGTAGAAGCTCTACTCGTGCTCCCCTGTTGCTGCTGTTGCACCACACTAGTGGTCCCTCCTCAAACTTGCAGACCTACTATGCAAGATATACAACTTCTATACCAAATGTTTGTTTCAGATCTCCACCGTTCAGAATCCGAATATCTTGCTGATCCAACGGTGGAAGGTGGAGTTATAGTTGTTGGTTGATTTACCATCAATATATCTTCTCTCCAGCCTCTCTCTAAACTCTCTCTTACTCTTGCCAATCACTCCAAGAGAGAAAATAGAATGATATTTATAGTTATAACATCTTGTTAATTGCACATTTATCCCCACCCCTTTTTATCATTTATACATAAACTCCCAACCTTCTGTTATTTGAATATTGACCTCTCTTGATCTTACGTATTCATTTTGTCTTCACAAATGTTTTTCTTTTCAATTATTTAGTACTATATTCACTTTTCATTTCATAAATTTCACTATTTTTATCTTGATTAGGTTTCTTTAATTTAACTTAACCCATTTTACTATTGGTTAAATTTCTCATCTTTTAAATACCCAGAAAAATTATAACCGAGGGTTTACACTCCTGGTCCTGCTTCCCTAGATGACGTCATTGTAGATGATTGTTCTAAAGATGATGCTTTGGCTGGCAATCTCTTGGATGAGGAACAACTTGATTTCTCTTTCACTAATGATGACTGTGAAGACTTGCTTCCCTCTCCTCCCTTGTTTCCTCCTCCTGCTGGCCTTATACCTACCCCTCTCTCTGGTGGTTGCCCACCCTCAACCACCGTGGTTGCTGGCTCTTCTCCCCCTTCTGGTGGTAAGGTATGGACAGATCTTTTCTCCATCAGTAAGCAGTCTACTCCATGTACAAAGCTTCAAAACTTCTCCCTCAATCATCTTACTAAGATCTATGCCATTTCTCCTGAGGATTTCCAGCCTCAGTTTGAAGTTTGGAACTTGTGTACAGTTGGTTATGTCTCTGGCAAACACCCAGACTACAGGGCTTTGAATGGTATTATTTCCTCTGTTTGGAAATGTGAAGCTTCACTTACTATTCATGCTTCAGGGTGGCTCATCTATAGATTTAGCCGTGAGGAGGACAAGTCCTCTGTTCTTCGCAGGGGTCCATACCTCGTGTATGGGAGACCGCTTATTTTGAAACCAATGACAAAATTTTTTGACTTCTTTAGTGAAGAGATGACAAGAGCCCCGGTTTGGGTCAAATTTCCCAACCTTCCTCTTTGTTGCTAGTCTCCATCTTGCTTATCCAAGATAGCTAGTGTCCTGGGCAAGCTTATACAATGTGATCATATGACGTCCTCTCTCTCTCGTATGTCATATGCTCGTGTGTTGATTGAACTTGACCTATGCGAGGACCTTCAACACTCTGTGGCGGTGTCCTTACCATCTGGTCCCATTCTCAACCAGAAAGTTATCTATGAAGCTTTGCCTAAATTTTGTAACTTTTGTAATTTCCTTGGCCACACGCGGCTCCTCTGCCCTAATGTCGTTGCCAGCCCTTCACCAGCGGGTATCCCTTTGCCTGTGGCTGGTAAAGGGAGTGTTTTTCACCGCCTAAGCCCTTAGATACCTCCCCCTGATGTGTCAGGACATAGTCAGCCTCCCTCAGTTCAAGGTCCTTCCAAGGATTCCTCAGCTGCAGCTATTGTGGAACCTGAGCAAGCTCCCTGTGATGATGCCTCTGCTAATTGGATTATGGTGGAGCCTCGAAGAAAATCCAAGAAGCACATCAGTAACTCCCCTAAAGGGAAGGAAGTTTTTATAGTCACAACTATGTCTACTATGTCTCAAAGAAGTGATGTTCCCTCTGACTGTGCTGGTGTGGTTAATTCACTTGGTACAGGGACAGTAGTTGATGCAGGTGTGGATTTGGGAGCTACTTCTTCCATGGCGCCCTCAATTTTAGGGGATGATTTTTTGGCCACAACTCCTTCTGATGTCCCCCCCTTGGGTTAACTGGTCAACCACAATAGGAAGCTCCTCATTCAGCGGAATCATGCTGATAATCGAAGGGTCCTCCCTTCTCCTGCACCCCCATGAATCTTGATTTTTGGCTTACCGGGGGATATATTCCCCTGCACCACCCTGTTGTGGTGACATTTGTGTCCTGCTGCTCTGTGTTGTCATTTGGATATCACTCTGGTTTTTGTGCAGGCAACCTTTGCATGTTGTTGCTGTTGGTATTTGCTAGTCTGGTTGTTCGTCTGTCTATGGTCGAGCGTCCAAAGTTTTGATGCCTGTAATTGCCACCAATCAGCTTAGTTGAAAGGATGATTTAGCCGGCTTTTGGTCCTCCAAGCTGATGCTTTCATGGTTTGCTTGGTTGGGGTTTTTTTTATGACCCTTAGGGCTGGTCTTTGCTGTTGTGGTTTGCTGGAATGGGTTATGTTAGCCTCCTCTCTAGCTGGATCGTCTACTGCATTGCAAGGAATTTTGTTTCCCGGTCACTACTGGTTTTTGGTCCTCTTAGTAGATCATTAACTGCTAGTTTGTTCCTTTCTGTATGTTTATTGCCGCTCGTCTTTGATATTTGATCAAGGGAGCATGTTCCCTTTGCTGTTAATGTAAGCTTATCCTGCTATGGTTTGTTCAAGGGAGTCTGTTCCCTTTGCTTGGATATGTACATATCTATGTTATGTTGGTTTCCAACTTGTAACGCAAGCTTGTCTTGCTATTTTTTATCTATACAATTCTTACATTTGATCCAAAAAAAAAAGAAACCAAATGATGGAGGAAATGGACCCATGAAATCTATACCCTAACAGTCAAAGATCTCAATGATAAGAATAGGATTTAAAGGCATCATGTGACATTTTGAAATAGATCCCAACTTTTGACAATTTTCACAAGTCTTGTAGAATGCATGTGAGTCCTTGAACATGGTGGGCCAGTAAAATTCACTTTGTAAGATTTTTACAGTTGTCTTTTTTGATGAGAAATGACCCCCCCATGCCTCAGAATGACAAAATTTAATGACACTACTTACCTCATTATCAGGAATGCATGTTCAAAATATTTGATGAGGATAATATTTGAATAAATAAGGGTCATCCCAATAAAAGTTCACTTCGTTCAAGAACTTTCTTTTGTCTTGGGTACTCCAATGAGCTGGCAGCTATCTTGAAACAAGAAAATTAACAATATTAGCAAACCAAGGCATTGTAGAGATGGAAAGTAAAGATTCATCTGGAAAGTAGTCATCGATCGATGTGATGTCAGATCTCGAATCTATTGTCAATCTTCACAAATGATCTACGACAACATTTTCGGTGCCTTTCTTGTCTTTGATTGTGATATCAAATTCTTGAAGTAACAAAATCCACCGCACCAATCTAGCCTTAAAATCTTTCTCAGAAAGAAGATATTTCAATGCTGTATGATCACTAAAAACAACAATAGGTGAGCCAACAAGATAAGACCTGAATTTTTCACATGCAAATACTACTGCAAGTAATTCTTTTTCAGTGGTGGTGCCATTCATTTGAGCACTATTTAAAGTTTTACTTGCATAATAAATCACATAAGGTTTCTTATCTTTTCTTTGTCCCAAGACAGCACCCACAACATAATCACTAGCGTCACACATTATTTCAAAAAGTAATGACCAATCGGAGGTTGAATGACAGGAGCAGAAGTAAGCAAGTTTTTAAGTTTAACAAAGGCTTCTTCACAATGTTCAGTCCATTCAAAAATATTATCCTTTGTTAGAAGGTTACGCAAGGACTTAGATATTACACTAAAATCTTTGATGAACCTTCTATAACAACTAGCATGTCCTAAGAATGATCTAACATCTTTAATAGATTTTGGTGGTGACAAGTTAGCAATTAACTCGATTTTAGATTTGTCAACCTCAATTCCTTTCGATGAAACAATGTGACCAAGTACAATGTCGTTTGTTACCATAAAGTGATATTTTTCCCAATTCAGTACAAGATTCTTCTATTCACACCTGCTCAAAACCTTTCTAAGTTAGTCAAACAATCATCAAATGAATCACCAAAAATAGAAAAATCATCCATAAAAATTTCAAGAAAACATTCAACCATATCACTAAATATACTGAGCATGCATCTTTGAAACGTGGCTGGTGCATTACATAATCCAAAAGGCATCCTTCGATATGCAAAAGTACCAAATGAACTTGTGAAAGTAGTCTTCTCTTGATCTTCCAATGCAATTTCAATTTGGTTGTAACCTGAATAGCCATCTAGAAAACAATAAAATTCATGACCTACAACTCTTTCTAGGATTTGATCCATGAAAGGTAAAAGAAAATGATCTTTTCTAGTCATTAAATTAAGTTTCCTATAGTCAATGCACATACGCCAACTAGTAATAGTCCTAGTTTGAATTAACTTATTTTTTTCATTTGTTATCACAGTGACTCCAGACTTCTTGGGTACAACTTGGGTAGGACTTACCCATTTGCTGTCAGAAATAAGATAAATGATTCCATTATCTAGAAGCTTGATGACTTCATTTTCACTACTTCTTTCATATTATGATTAAGCCTTCATTGCATTTCTCTAGAGGATTTAACATCTTCCTCCAAATAAATTCTGTGTGTGCAAATTAAAGGACTAATTCCTTTTATGTCAGCTATGGTCCATCCTAATGCATTTTTGTGCATTTTCAGAGTTCGTAATAACTTACCTTCTTGATGTGCATCAAGTTTGGAAGAGATTATTACCGGAAAAGTTTCTTTTTCTCCTAAAAATGAGTTTTTGAGATTAAATGGTAATGACTTCAAATCAGGTTTTGGTAGTTGAACACTTGAAGGTATGGACTCAATTGATTGTGGTGGCAATTCCTCAATTTTTAGTCTCCAACTATTTGCCTTTGATTCTTCCTGAAAATAAACCATTTGCAAATTGTCAGTTTTATGAATCTCAATTTTACTGGAAGTGGTTTGAAATTGATCATGAACTAATTTTTCAATAAAGTCAACTTCCTGTAAATCATTATCATCTCCAGGTTACTTGCAAATGTTAAAAATATTCATCTCCAATGTCATGTTTCCAAAAGATAGTTTCTTTAGTCCATTCCTACAATTAATCAATGCATTAGAAGTTACATTACGGACGTCCTAAAATAACAGGAAATGAATTACATGCTTTAACAGGTTGTGTGTCCAAGACAATAAAATCCATAGGATAAATAAATTTATCGACTTGTACTAACACATCTTCAACTATTCCTCTAGATATTTTTACAGATCTATCAGCAAGTAAGAGAGTTACCGAAGTTGGTTTTAACTCACCTAGATTGAGACTCTGAAAAATTAAACATGGAAGTAAATTCACATTAGCTCAAAGATCAAGTAAAGCTCTTTCAATTTTATATTCTTCAATAAAGCAAGAAATTATAGGACAACCAGGGTCTTTATATTTCAAAGCATTATTGTTCTGAATAATGGCACTTACTTGTTTAGCTAAAAAGATTTTCTTTTTCACATTCAGCTTTCTCTTCACAGTGTATAGATCTTTCAAAATTTTAGCATAAGAAGGTACCTGTTTAATAGCATCCAACAAAGGTATATTGATCCTTACCTGCTTGAAAGTTTCAGAGATTTCAGAGTTGTGATTGACTTTCCTTTGTTTGGTCATAGCATGAGGAAATGGAAGTGCTGGCAGGGAATTAGTCTTTTCTTTGCAATGTTCAGATTCAACCCCTTCCTTACCCTCAGAGATTAACTCATTATCTTTCTCACAAGGTTCATGAATGGGTTTTTTAATAACCTTACCACTGTGGAGAGTAATGACTAATTTGACTTGATCCATGTGTTGGCTTCCAAAACTACTTGCATTTGCATTGTATTGCCCCCTGGGATTTTGCTGTGGTTGAGATGGAAACTTACCTTTCTCTTGAAAACTAAGAGCAGATGTGAACTTTGCAAGAGTATCTTTAAGATCTGCCATGGTTTGAGCATTTTGAGTGTTGATTGTCTCCTGCTTTTCAATGAATGCATTCAATGTTTCCTCAAGATTTCTTCTAGGAGGTGGAGCATAAGGAGGTGCATATCCATGAGAATTTTGGAAAGTGTGGTGTGCTTGAAACAGTGGCTGTGAAGTTTGTGCATTATTGTTATCATTCTTCCAACTGAAATTTAGGTGATTTCTCCAACCAGGTTGTATGTTTGCGAGTATGGGTTATGATTAGGCCTTTGAAAACTGTTTAAAGCATAAGCTTGTTCATGGAGGCATTCCTTAAAAGAAGGCAAAGTTGGACAGTCATTGGTTGCACGTTCATTTGTTTCACAGATTTGACACACAATGTCTTGAACAGATTTTAATTGACCACTCTTTTTACATTCAAGTGCCTCGACTTTTCTAGCTAAAGATGCAAATTTGGCTTGGAGGTCATGATCTTCCCTAAGGTTGTACATACCTCCACTAGATGTATGATGTTGAGTTTTACCCGGTGCCTCATAAGTGCCCGTAGTGTCCCAATTTTGAGCATTTTCAGCTAGCAAATCTAGGTACTCCATTGCTTCATCAAAATCTTTATTTTCAAAAGTTCAATTGCACATCAATTCCACCATTTGTCTATCTTTAGGAGTTAACCCTTCATAAAATTATGAAACCAATCTCCATGTTTCAAAACCATGATGAGGGCAAGTATTAAGCAAGTCTCGATACCTATCCCAACATTGGTTAAATGTTTCACCTGGTTTTTGAGTGAAAGTGGTGATTTGTCTTTTGAAAGAGTTTGTTCTGTGAGATGGAAAAAACTTCTTTAAAAATTGTTGTTGCATTTCATCCCAAGCACGAATAGCTGACCTAAAATTTTATAGCCATGTTTTAGCTTTATCTTTTGATGAAAAGGGAAAAAGCTTTAATCTGATGGTGTTCATGCTACAATTTGAGTCATTATAGGTATTACAAACCTCCTCAAATTCCTTTAAATGCAAGTATGGATTTTCTAAATCTAAACCATGAAAAGAAGGTAAAAGTTGAATAATGCATGGCTTAAAATTAAAATGAGATGCATCAGGGAGGAAAAATATGCATGAGGATGCACTTGTTCTTGTGGGATTCATGTGGTCTCTAAGTGTTCTCACACGATTATTCTCATTATGAAGCGATTGATTATCTTCTATGGTCATATTTTCTGAAAATGATGAGGATACCCTACAAAGTCTACCACTTAATGTACGTGACGAAATTCTCATGCACGTGTAAGAAGAGAATAAAAGGAAGAAGAAAACAAAAGAAAAGGAAACAAAGTTAGATACAAGAAAAGTGAAAAGAGAAAATAAAATAAATATTATAATTTATAAAAGAATTTACCTCCCCAGCAACAGCACCAAAAACTTGACACGACTAAAAGATTGATGTCTTCTCCCAAGTGTAGGAGTGTCGAAGTAATAAATAACCCGGCAAGACCGGGGTCGAACCACAATGAGGTTAACTATGTAAATTATAAATAATAATAATACTAAGTTAAAGAGAGTTTTGAGATGTGATATTGATATAAACAATGATATTTCAAACAATGATAAAAACAATTGTCAAGGTTAGAGGATCCACTAATGGTATTTCAAACAAGTATAGTATAAACTCTTTTTATTACTCAACTGGAAACCACACACAAAGAAGGTTCCAATTGGATTATAAATTGTTAACATGATTACATTAGTTATCTTATTCAAATAATGCTAATACTTGTAAATGTTGTTAGGTATTCATGGTTATAACTTATGTTAACAACAAATCAAGTTTATTTCATAGCACAAGTGTTGGTTATACCATACGGTTTGGGTATGAAAGTGCCAAGTATTTGTTGTATCAAGGTTAGACAACATAAATCTAGATTAACCATTAAACAAGTAAAGTATTAAGAGTGAATAAGATAACAAATACAAAACATGTCAGTATCAAACATTAAAGTTCATGTTGAGTTTATACTATACTTATTCTTACACCATTAGTGTAACCTTTTCACCTTGACATAATAAACTTAGATAAACATAATGAAGAAGATGAACATAAATAAACAAGATAAGAACATAAATAAGATATAAGTTAACTAAGTAAAGGAAAGGAAATGAAAAGCATAAACAAGAGATTAATATAAACAAAACTTAAGCATTAAAAAAAAAGAGAAAGCAAGAGCATGATCTTGATCTGAAAACCAAGATGCCTAAATGCATGGCAAATGCCTTCTTTTATAGGCCAAAATTTGGAACTATTGATTTAATGACTAATTGTTGAGTGGGTGGCCACATCTTGACTTTGTGACAATCCTTATCTTCTTGTTTGAACAAAACGTCATTGCAAACGTCAGAATTTGAATAGATTGTCCTCATGAAAGTTCTAGGAAATTGTCTCAACTTTCCAACAAAAAAAAGAATCAGTGCATTTGGACTTCTAGAACTTAAGATATGGGTTGAACACTGAACAATGTCTGGGTTGCAAGACAGATTCCGACTTCTCTGTTGTTGCTAAGATTTGGACTTCCAAGCAGCAGAATTGAGTCTTGGACTCCTCATGAATGTCTTAAGCCTATGTCTTAGCTTTCTAGCCATATAAACCAAATTGAAATTCAAGATCTACAGCTTCAGATATGACCCAATGACTGAATAGTTTTCCAGTTTAAACTGAATCAGCATCTCTTTTCTAAGCTTAACCCTCTCTTTGTCTTCTCAATTTCAGTAGTTAAACTCATCAATCAATCCTTTGATTTATGTGATAGGCCTGTATTTAAGAGGAATATTTACCATAAATTTAAGGTATCTTATAATATCAGACTTGTTATTATAAATCATGCTTTAGTTAAGGAGTTGTTGATATTTCAAGTGCAAAATGATGATATAAAACCTTGATAATAATGCACTTTTAAGTACTAATCACACCCCCCAACCAGCTTATTACTAGTCTCTAGTAATCAAAGCGTTAAAATATAAAAACAATTTCTAATTTCCACAAAGCAAGGCATTCATCATTCAACTTCCATTAATCTATCCAAGTAAACAAACTCTCATTAAATTTATATATCTGCTTCATACTTCTTAAAGAAGATATTAATAAACCTTTCTTTTGTGCTCAATATATCAACACATATTATAGGGCTTGGACAAAAACAAAATTTTGTTCTAATGTTTAAGGTTAACTTCCTTGAGTTGGGATTATTATCTTTTTTTTTTCTTTTTTTTTTTAATCTATTTAATATATTACATATAACTTAAAACACAATGCATCTTTAACCCATGTAACGAGCTTTCGGCTAATGACTCCTAGACCAGTTGGTCTTAGGGCATTAGGTGTTGAGACACCCCTACGAGCTTAGTAACTCGGTTGCAGATACATAGATAGTGCAATGTTTGATTCCTTTAAGCTTTTCTCCTTAACCCATGTAACAAGCGTTGGGTCAATAGCTTCCAAGTCAGTTGACTTTAGGGTATTAGGTGTTAAAACACCCCTTCAGGCTTAATTGCTTAGGTTAGGGAGGCTACAAAACCAAACTTATCTACGTTTTTATTATCATCAATTTTTTTTTTTTGCAAATTATATACTATCCATTTTCCTTAGTTGTTACCTTTAACAAAAGAATATAAATAATATAGTAATCCAATGTGCAACCCACAATCATATGTTAAAGTGTGTGTGTGAAAATGAAGGTTTAAGAATACTTGTTAAATGAGTATATGAGCAGAATCAAGTGATAACACTGCGAGAGTTTGCAAACCTGAATATTTCAAGAAGTATTCTGATAGACCTTGATAAGACTATTTACTAAGATGTGTCTCAAGAGTCAATAAAATTCCTCCTTACTCTGTCATCCTAATAACAGTTTTGTCAAATGGTTTTAATAATAGCAAAAACAGTTAGTAAGTTATTATTTTTTTAATGTCAACTACTACCCTCCCCCCAACCAGAACGAGACATTATTCTCAATGTCATAAGGTAGAAAGATAGAGTATAGAAGACATCACCTGAAACAGCAAACACTGACAAACCTGAAACACGCTTAAACAAATATAAGAAATAACAAAACAAAATATTATGTTATTAATAAAACCAAAAGACACAAAGTTTCACAAACGAAGGCTCAAATCCAATCTAAGCTTTTTACGGCTTTCCTTAGTTGACCAATTTATGCGACTCGTGGAGGGATCAATTACAGGGATAAAAGATTGTAATTGGTCAATCAATTGTTCAGCAGTTGCAGCAGAGTTATGATTTGTCATGCCGAAGATGTTAGAAATTCCTGTTCTACAGCTTGATCAAGAAAAGACAACAAATTATCATAAAAACCATTAACATTTAACAAACCTATTTGTTTATAGTGAATGTGCAGTTGGGCCCAAGAGGAAATATGAAAGATCTCTTCCAATGTACCCAGACCACCTGGTAAAGCAATGAAGGCATCAACATGGTTAAACATTGCATTCATTTGATCAGACATTGTGGAGACCTGTAGTTCCTCTCCAATTATTTTTCCAATGATGTCCCCTTTTGCTAAATCTTTAGGGACGACCCTCAAAACTTGACTGCTTCCTAAAAATGCAACTATTAACACAGCCCCATTAACCCAAGGCTGCTCCCATACACTAAATGAATCTTTCTCTCAGCTAATACCTGACCAAGATAATTTGTTGATTCTAAAAACTCCTTTTCTTTCCCAGGACTGGATCCACCGAAAACATGTTAGTATCAAACATTAAAGTCCATGTTGAGTTTGTACTATACTTATTCTTACACCATTAGTATAACCTTTTTACCTTAACGTAATAAACTTTGCTAAACATAATGAAGAATATGAACATAAATAAACAAGATTAGAACATAAATAAGATATAAGTTAACTAAGTAAAGGAAAGGAAATGAAAAGCATAAACAAGAGATTAATATAAACAAAACTTAAGCATTACAAAATGAGAGAGAGCAAGAGCATGATCTTGATCTGAAAACCAAGATGCCTAAATGCATGGCAAATGCCTCCTTTTATAGGCCAAAATTTGAAACTATTAATTTAATGACTAATTGTTGAGTGGGTGGCCACATCTTGACTTTGTGGCAATCCTTATCTTCTTGTCTGAACAAAATGTCATTGCTAATGTCAGAATTTAAACAGATTTCCCCCATGAAAGTTCTAGGAAATTGTCTTAGCTTTCCAAAAAAAAAATTAGTGCATTTGGACTTCTAGAACTCGAGATATGGGCTAAACACTTAACAGTGTCTGGATTGCATGACAGATTTTGACTTCTCTGTTGTTGCTAAGATTTGGACTTCCAAATAGCAGAATTGAGTCTTGCACTCCCATGAATGTTTTAGGCCTATGTCTTAGCTTTCTAGCCATATAAACCAAATTGAAATCCAAGATCTATAACTCCAGATATGACCCAATGACTGAACAGTGTTCCAGTTTGGATTGAACCACCATCTCTTTTCTAAGCTTAACCCTTTATTTGTCTTCTCAATTTCAGTAGTTAAACTCATCAATCAATCCTTTGATTTATATGATAGGTCCGCATTTAAGATGAATATTTACCATAAATTAAAGGTATCTTATAGTATTAGACATGATATTATAAAACATGCATTAGTTAAGGAGTTATTGATACTTCAAGAGCAAAATGATAATATAAAACCTTGATAAAAATGCACGTTTAAGTACTAATCAGTTTATCATAACAGCTTATTGAAAATGTATTATTGTATCATGTTAAAATTGTGATTAAGGGTGAAAGAATTAGTTTCTCGATAATAGAACTAATATTTAGTAAGAGGTGAAGGAATTAGTTTTCCAATGATGAGACTAACGCCTGGTAAAGGGTGAAGGAATTAGTTTACTAGTAATAGGATTAATGCTCGATAATGAGCGTAAGGTGTAGCTTGTCCCAACATTAGAACTAATGCTAGGTATTGAGTAATGGATTTAGATTCCTAGAAGCAGGAATAATACCCAATAATAGGGGAATAAATTCAGATTTCTAGAAGTAGGAATAACAACTAGACATAGGCGAAGAAGGGAATTACTTGGTGTTGGGTATTTGTCATTCCTTTACTGAAATTTATTCTCTAAATAACTAATCTTCATGAGTGGAGATTTTGATTTGGTGAATGAATATGTAGATTAATAGATAGATTATGTTGATTAATTATTGGAGAATTATTGGCAATGATGAGTTACATTCTAAATGCATTATTACATCTATTTTGTTTGTTTAAGTATTTGCTTGTTATTGAATTAATAGTTTTTTTTATAAATTAATTATAAGTGTCTCACAACCACGAGCCAAATGATAAATATGTAGAACAACATTTTAATAATTTTGATTGAACTTGTATTGGATACCTCTTTTGTATTGTAATGGGTTCTGTATTTCAATATTAATTATCCTAAAGACTATGTAATTTGAACTCGATTCGATTATATAAACCTATGATGCCATATTAGTTTCTTTCATTGTGTCATAGATAATTAGTGTGTGATTATACCTTTTTATTTTGTTTTGAACATTTTATATTAATAAATATATGTATATAGTGAACCATAATGAAATGTGATGGATGTGATGGGTTGAGTTGTGATGAGTCGATGATGATTGGACAATGAATTAAATGTGAATTGATTGACTATTAAAGTGTATCATGTTTATAGTCGATAACTTAGAAACCCTTGGTATAACGGAGACTACTGAAATTTCAGTAGTTTTCAAATTTATGATTTTATATAAAAAAAAAACAAATTTCACTCTAAAAATTATAATATTCATAAGAAACTAAGTAATGATTGCTAGTAATTATAGAGGATGTTACAATTAAGGTTTAATTATTATTTTTTGTAGTTTCCTTAAAATTCACCATGGTCAAAATACTCTGAAGAAGCCTATTGAATGCATCATTGAGCTTCTTTTCCCTTGATTGCGTAATTAGTTCAATTGACACTTGTAATGGATCCTTTGAGTGTAGTTTGGATCACATCATGTACTATCAAACTTAGTCTATTTCATAAGCTAGACCACATCTTACACTAAATTCTTTTACAAATTCACAATTCAAACCTTTATAGTGATCCTTTTTAGACCAGGATCAAGATAAAACCCTATTAATCTTTTTCACAAGCTCAAAGTTGAAAACTACCATTTTGTTTTGGATAAAGATTGAAACCTAACCAACCTTTTACATTGGAAGCAAGATCAAAACCCACTAATCTTTTCTAGGATAAAAATTAAAACCTAACACCTTTTTCACATACTCAATGTTAAAATCTCAAGGTAATGATTAGTATCTTTTTAATGGTTTGATTCATCAAAACTAATAGCAATGGATATATTTGGGCTAACATTCTTTTCCTTTTTGATGATGACGAACTATTAATACTTTCCTAATTATTAACATGTCAATAATAAATATGCATGATTGCTCCCTCCATCTATCATAATATACTTCCCGCAATCAATTATACAATATGCTTATGAAATGCATGGGAGAATTCAGCAACATACATGTTTCAAGATCAATAAATATACCTTTATGACATATAAGCATATTATCTCAAGATATATAAGCATTTACTAAATGAAAATTAAAATGAAAATCAATAAGAATAATATATATATATATATATATAAAATACTGAAAAGCAATATCATACCAATAATAATATCATATCATAGAGACAAAAACATATCTCTATGATACAAACAATATTCATGAATCAACAAAGCATGATAAAGCATTAAATATTCATATAATAAATCCCTGAATAGAAACAATTCTAAATGAAATAAAATGCATGAAATGAAATTGTCCATAATGATAATCGACAAGCCACACAAAACTCTTAAGCTACATTCAAAGTGAGTTTGATGGGATCATCGTTGTATTTGACATGAAGAAGACTCATCCAATAAAAGGTCTTTTTAGTTGGAGAAATGCTTTAAAATATGTATGATGCCCAGGCTAAGTAAACAACATAACTTATAATTGTCTAAAATTTCAGCTTGTTTTTCTTATAAAAGGGGTTATCTAGCATTTTAAACTAAAATTTTCCTCTTATAACTTCTATCTGGTTTAGCCATCTATAATTCCTAATGCCTATATCTTTTAACACTTCTATTTATGAAGTTTAGAAAACATTTTTATTACTCTTTCTTTTTATCTTTGTGACCAATTTATGCAAAATACAATGCATGATATGCATATTAATAATTATACATCACTAGGAATATGACTATAGAAATATTAATTAGCTACCAATTAAAAGAATAAACCAAACAAATGGTATTTTAAAGATAAGTTTGAGTTCAAGAAAGGTTACCCATTCCTAGTCAAGTTGAAGTGTCAAAAAAAGTTCTTCACTTAAAGGTTTAATGAAGATGTCTGCCACTTGCTTATCCATTGTCATAAAGTCAAGAGATATATAACCTCAATATCATTGAACATTCATTTCCTTACCATTACCATCTTTGTTGAGCATTAGAGTTGGATTCATTTAAAGTGATTCTAATCTAAACTTCCTAAGTTTTTTTTTTGTGTACTCGGATTGGTTGATGAAAATTTCATCTTCACTTTATTTAATTTGAAGTCCAAGGAAGAATGTCATTTCACCCATCATGGTCATATGAAATTCTTTATTCATGCATGACTCAAATCCCTTGCATAAAATTGTATTAGTAGCGTTAAATTATATATCATCAATATAAATTTGAACAATAATCTAGTCACTACCTTTGTCCTTAACAAAAAAAAATTGAGTCAATTTTACCCATGCAAAAATCTTTTGAGATGAACAAGTATTAAGTCTCTTATACAAAGATCCAAGAGCTCTTTTAAGATTCTACAAGGTCTAATTTTACGCATGCTCTTTGGTCTAAATTGTAAAAATACACAAAATAGTGAAGATAAAGATGTTGCTAAAATTTTCTACTAAGTACAAGTAAAGAATTTCAATAAAATTAGTGTTCTTGATCTATAAAAGGATTGAAGAGAAGAGATCATAATCTACTTATAGGACCCATCACAAACAATTTCAAGATATTTTCTATATTTTAAAGGAAACTAAGTGATCCATCTAGATATCATAAACATGAAGCTGCTCCAAATCAATAATGTTTGTATTTTAGGCCTAATAGTTAGGCTATTTTTACCCATGAAGTATATGGAGGAATGAAACTACAATAAGGCAAAAACTATCTCTAATCAAACGACCCGAGGATTCTAGATCTCAAATTATTAATAAGAGTAATTTGTTCTAAAAACACTATCATGTAAAGAAAAAATAGGAGTTCTAAGAGAGAATGAGCTTGCAGGAAAATTAAGTATAGAAAATAAACAAAGTAGTAACTAAAGAAATAAGAAAGTAGTAAAATAAATAAAACCCTATAAATGAATAAAGAAATAAAATTATAGAAAATTAAATGTATGGGTTGACCATCATTTATAGTAATATTTAGCCCTATTTAAAGTATAATAAAGTTTGAATTATACTTACATAGGTAATTCTAATCCTATACATATGCTGAGATCGAATAAAAAAATGTTATTAAATCTTGATATAAGCTAAATTTCTCTTCTATTTATACATATAATTCTACTATAGTTTATGACTTCTTATTAGTTATTCAATTAAAGAACCTCGCTATGAATAGGATTGTATCTTTGGGTTCTTTATACATTTAAACTCTGTTGTCTAATCACTTTATTTTGGTCGATCATGACTTATGATTGGTTAGTTGACTAGTCAACTACTCTTTCAACTCTTCTAGTAGATTAAAAACTCTTCTAACTTGGTCAATTATTGTGATTCATGTTTTATTTTAGCTTTCCCTTAGCATTATAGTGAATATTATTTACATTTGACCCTCATGTGTTTATTTTAGGTATAAAAAATGTGTCCATATTGCTTTATTTCTTAAATTAAAGAATATCAATCCCATCATATTTATACTAAAATCAATCGACCAAACCAACCAAATATGATGTGACAAATAACACATTCATCTAAAATTAGTCAGTCATACTTTAAAACATGTCTGACATATCAAATGCTTCAGTCAATTAATTTAACTTAAAAGCAACGCTTACTCTAGCTTTTAGATGCAATGTTTAAGTTTCTTAAATTGCACCAAATTTTTTATATTTTTTAAAAAATCCCTAAATTCTTTATGAGTCCTTGAGATTTCTCTGCTGAGATTCAATCAAGAACCTTAAACACTTATCTTCTTGTTAAAAACAACAATGGTAGCCTTAAGCTATACTTTATCAAAATCTATAATCTTTTCGCATTATCGAAACCTCATAATTGTTTGCCCAACATCAACTAGATTATCATTAGTGTTGCACCAAGAATATGAATGAAGAATTTCTTAGCCCATTTTATTAAAAAAGTGTAAAAAAAAAGCACAAGACCTCCATTTCACTTTAGATATTGAGAAAAAGTTTTTCTTTTTAGGATGACCATGTAAATCTTAACACATAAACTAAGCCAATCTTGATGTGACCAAGCACAAGATCAAACAAGCATTGTTGATTAAATTTTGAACACCAATGGAGCTTCTTGGGTCTCCTAATTCTGGAACATCTCTCTCTTAGCTAGCTTTTGAATGAAGGTCTTGAGATTCAATATGCTTTGAGCTTAGGCTTGTTTGGATGCAAAAAGATATTATGGAGCATACATCCTAAGGATAGGTTCTATTTCTTTTATGTGAGACATTGGGTAGGTTTACTACTTGGTCTCTAAATATGGTCTCTTGCTGTCCTAGTGATCACCCTCGTAAAGGCAATATGAGTGCTCAGCAGATAGTGGGATGGAACGTATACCAATCACTATCAGTCTAAGCACTCAGCAAAGAGTTAGGGTTTACACAAACTTAAATCTTGACTCAAGTCACAAGACAAGCTGTCAGTCTCCCACCTAACTTAAAGTTAAATGTGTGTGCCCTCAAAAAGATAATAATAATAAAGTGATGCATGACTATACTATGTATGACAGAATGTAAAGATGCATGCTAAAGCTTTTAAACAAAGTAAATCATTCATAGCAATAGAGAACAACAAATACATAGCATAAACGAACAAATTACCAAGCCTAGTCCTAGCATCCCGAGTGGAGTCGCCATTCTGTCGCACATCCCCCACGCGGCGTTTGATGGCGATTTTTCATTTGATTTTAGGTTTATTTGTTTTTGCGAATAAAGGAGTCGCCACCTAGTATTTTGGTTACTAAAAACCCTAACTGGTCTTTCAGAGATTCTAAAGCAAAGGACTGGTTGCGTAAAAGGAAGGTATTAGCACCCCTAGTACGCCCTACCTAAGGTAAGCTGCTTAGTGTTTGGTTTGCTTTATAATTGCTATGGTGTTGGTGTTTTTCTAAAATAGGTTTCCTATGATAGGTTTGCTATGATGAATTGATTTGGGTTCAAAGTCTAAAAGCAAGAACCCTTGATCAATGTGGATTACATCCTTAGATATGTCTACAAAGTGCCAAGGAGAACCAATGCAAATCTCTTGAAATCTGTGTTTGATTCAGACTAAATTTATAACATATGATTTATGAGATAGGTAAGATAGAAATCTAAGGAGATTCAATGTGCTTAGGAGCTCATTTTTTCTTAGTACTTCAAGTGTTCGCGACTCGTAAATCACAAGGAAAAAGAACAAAGATTTTGAAATCTAAGGAAATTTAGAGCGCTTTAAAAGCCTCTTTTTGCCTTAGTGTTTCATACTTTCACGGCTCGTAAACCGTGGAGTCAAAAATTGAAATGTTCTCGATTATAATCAAGGCTTCTTTCAAGGATATGTTATGACTTATTATTCTTAGAAAATTGTTTTGGATATTTACTACTTAGGGTTTCTTTATCCAAATATTAACAGTGAATAATAACAAATTATTCCCAATAATATTTTGGATATTCATCCCTTTGGGATTTTTTTATCTAAACATTAATGGTGAATAATAGATGAATTCCATCCAAAAATAAGATTTTTTGTATTTTTTAGAATATTGGCCAATACCCTTTGGAGTTTTACAAACATGTTGTAAAATTCAGAAATGCAAGAAAATAATTTTTGTTGTGTTTACGAAATCCATGCGAAAACATATTTTTCAAAACTTCAAATATTTGCTTTTTTATATAAAAAAACGTTCAAAACATGTTAGCGTATTGGCCGTATGCAACACACAAAAACATTTTTTATATTTTTTTATCAAAAACACAAACATTACATTTAATCATAATTAAAGTCAAAAAACCACATATTAGTCAAATTCTTAAGGCTTTAATAAATCAGTTATTAAATCCTAAAAAGTATGTAGAAACATGTTCTTACATTTTCACAAGAAATACAACATGATTTTATTTGTCCTTTAGATACTTGACCATATACAAATTAAAACATTAAATTCATTTTTTTTGTCTTTTTTTATTTTATAATTCAATAACATAAAAAAAAACAAACACACACACCTTTTTTTTACTATTTTTTCACCCACATTTACATGTTACAAATCACAAAAATTCAAAATAAATCAAACAACACATTACATAATTCAAAAATTACATAATAGCCCCTAAAAATCCAGGAAACTGCTGGGAAGGCTTCTGGACCATAAAACAAAAGTGGCGGCGCATCTCCTCCACGCGCCACCGCTACTGGCGGTGCGTGGGTTCACGCACCGGCGTGAGGAAGAATCTGGAAGCAGTGGGATCTGGCTCGACTTCCTCTCTCTTCCCTTCCTCGCCGGCGGTGAGGACCACTGTTACTTACAACAAAAGAAAAAAATGCAACAACAAGTTTTGGTCCCCTTTCCTTCTCGGTTTTTTGATTTGCTTCTCCACAAAGATTTTTTTTTCTCTTTTAGCTTCGCCTTCTTCTCTATTTTAGGCGGCCGGCTCTAAGGTCAGGGTGTCTGGCTTGTGGCGGCAGGTTTTGTGGGTTCTGTCATGCTTGGATTGCTGGTGGTGGCCTCGGCGATACTGGAGTTGACGGTGGCACTGGGGTGTTGTTGTGGTTGGGAGGAAGAAGAAATGACGTCTACGGCTGAAGAGGGAGATCGTGGGTCTGTGGGCTGTTGTCCTTTGATTGGTGAAGGAGATGAAGAAGGGAACGAGGGTTGCCGGGTCTTCACTAGCAGCACGGTGATGGTGAAGGAGAAACGGCTGAGTGAGAGATGGGAAATGGTGGCTCTTGTTTTGTGAGTTGGAGGATGACAGATCGGTGAAGACAGAGAAGGTTATTGGGTCAGCTGAGAAAGAGGAAGATGACAGGGAGAGGTTTGGCTTGTTTTGGGAGATGGGGAAAGGAGAAGAATGAGTCACGACTGGGAGAGGGAAGATGAGAGGGGACGGCTGTTGGAGGCTTGAGGGTGGAGATCTGTGAGATGGCCAGGGGGCTGTGGTTGGCCAGGAAAGGGAGACCGTGGTTGAGGGGAGTAGGAGCAGAGGGGAAAGTAGGGAGAGATCGCCGAGAGAGAAAAAGATCTATTGAGGGAATGGGAAGGTCTGGTGATGGCTGTTGGAAGCTGTGAGAGGAGAAGAAGGTGGTGAAACGGGCGGCGGCTGTTTTTTTATTTTTTTAAGAGAGGAGGGGTTGCGGCTGAGGAAGAGAAACGGGTTTAGGGTGTTTTATCTTTAGGTTTTTTGTGTTTGGCTCCCTTTTTCTGAAAAAATTGCCCCCTTATGAATATTTTTTCTCTCCCAGTGCATATGGATGTAGGTTCACTTATATAGAAAATTCCTACACGTACTATTTAAGAAAATATTGCAATAATTATTGCAGAGATTATCTTCTATAACCAGCACCAACAAATCCTATATATATGATATTTTATATTGCAATGATTATTTTCCATAACCAGCACAAATCAAATCATATATCTATAGTATTTTATATTGTAGTAATTATATATGATTCAGTAATTATCTCCTTGACATATTGCTTCCTTAATATTAGCCCTAATGCTCTATGTTATCGCCACATGTAAACCCTTATTATTATTATTTTTATTTTTTTATTTAAAAAAATTTATGAAAACATGGGTCAAAAATTGGGTAGCAACACTAGAATCAAAACAGAAACTGTATTGGTACTAATGACATGAATTCTGCTTGTGTTTGATAAAATTATGTGATAATATGTTAGAATGATGTTATGTGCGGGAATGTGTTGTCTTTGAACCTTAAAAAGCATAATAGAGCTGAAAACAAAAACCATATTAAGTTGATGCTCAAATTCCATTGTGTAATTGACAAAATTGTATGGTTATGAACCAAGTGAATGAAGGTGTATTTGTAGCATGTTGTTGTGATTATATTTGTGATAAAAATGACAAGTTTCATGTGTAAATTAGGGGCTAATGGACAACAATGTTTGGCCAAAGGGAAGAGGTGGAAACAATGAAGGGACCTTGGATGATTCTGAGAGGGACAAGACATAGGATGTAAATGATATCCTTGTGTGATATACATTAATTTGTAGGTAGTGTAGATGAATTTAGCATGATGAAACTGAAAACATTAAAGGTATGGTTGAGTGTGCTGACAATTTCTACATTAGTTGTAAACCATATGCGCTGATAATTTTAGCATCAGCTATGAAACTGCATTGCGTTAACGATTTCTGAGTAGGCAGCGACTCAGTTTTCATCAAAAATTTCTACATCAGCCGTAAACCATATGCGCTGACAATTTTAGCATCAGTTATGAGACTGTGTTGTGTTGATGATTTCTTAATCAGCAGCGACTCAGTTTTCATTAATGATTTATGCGTCACCCGTAAACCATATGCGCTTACAATTTCAGCGTCAGCTATGAAACTGTGTTGTGTTGATAATTTCTAAGTTGGCAACGGCTTAGTTTCTATCAATGATTTATGCATCAGCCATAGACCATATGCGCTGATGATTTCAGCATCAGCTGTAAGACTGTGTTGCGTTGATGATTTCTAAGTCGGTAGTTACTCAATTTTTGTCAATAATTTCTACGTTAGTTTTAAAACTATATGCCCTGACAATTTCAGCATCAACTATGAGACTGTGTTACGTTGATGATTTCTAAGTCAGCAGCAACTCAGTTTCTGTCAATGATTTCCGCGTCAACCGGAAACCATATGCGCTGACGATTTCAACATCAGCTATGAAACTATATTGCGTTGATGATTTCTGAATCGGTAGTGACTTAGTTCCCGTCAATGATTTATGCTCCAATTGTAGACAATATGCACTGATAATTTCAGCATCAGTTATGAGACTGTGTTGCGTTGACAATTTCTAAGTCGATAGTGACTCAGTTTTTGTCAATAATTTATGCGTTAGCCATAAACTATATGCATTGATAATTTCAGCATCAGTTGTGAAACTGTGTTATGTTGATGATTTCTGAGTCGGCAACTCAATTTTTATCAATGATTTTTATGTCTACCGTAAATCATATACGCTGATGATTTCTAAGTCGGTAGGGACTTAATTTTCATCAACGATTCTTGAGTCAGCAGCGAATTAGTTTTTGTTGCCTAATTCTGTAGCACCAACGAATCAGTTTTTGCTATTGAATTTTGTGCCACCAACGAACCAACTTTCGTTGTTGATATTCTGCAACAGACCTCCATAATAGAATTGACTTAAATACTTGTAACGATTTCGTAGTATGATTGTGTAATATGTGGAACACTTAAATGTGAACATATGTATTCTTAAAATATGTATGGTGATGAGTTATGTGATTACCAAATACAAATATACTGATTTGTGATCATTGATATGTTAGGTGGTGCGACTGGGATTGGACCTTTGACCAGGCAAGGACACCCCATGGGAAAAAAAAAGGTAAATGGTTTCTACCCTCTTCCTACATAATGCTAAATTATAAAATGTATTTATTATGAATGATATAATATTGTATTATTATGAGTACCAAACCATCTATGAATTTCTTATTGAGTTAATGATTAGCTTCAGCTAATGGCATCCTAGCTTTGGTTAATAGCATCCTAAATGGATGGTCGGGATGAATTGATGATTAGCTTTGGCTAATGGCATCCTAAATGGATGGCTGGTGATTAGTACTTAAAAGTGCATTTTTATCAAGGTTTTATATCATCATTTTGCACTTGAAGTATCAATAACTCCTTAACTAGAGCATGTTTTGTAATAACAAGTCTGACAATATAAGATAGCTTTAATATATGGTAAATGCTCATTTAAATGCATTTAAATGCAGGTATATCTCCCAATTCAAAGGATTGATTGATGTGATTAACTATTGAAAGTGAAAGGACAAAGAAAAGGCTAAGCTTAGAAAGGAGATACCGATTCAATTCAAATTGGAACACTGTTCAGTTATCGGGTCATATCTAGAGTTGTAGATCTTGGATTTCAGTTTGATTTATATGGATAGAAAGCTAAGAAATAGGCCTACAATGTTCATGAATAGTGTAAGACCCAAATCTGCCCTTTTCAAATTCAAAGTTTGGCCACAAAAGAGAAGTCAGAATTTGTCCTGCAATCCAACCCAAAAACTTCTCAGACTTTTACCCATATCTGGATTTCTAGAAGGCAAAGTGATGTGAAATTTGGTGGGTGGAAGGAAAAGAAAATTTCCAACAACTTTCGTGAGGAAGACCTGCTCAAATTCTGATGGTAATAATGTCATTTCATCCAGACAAGAGCTTGAGGGTTATCCACCACGTCCACCAGCAGTACTACTCAGTATTTTAGTCATATCTAGAGATCTAGTGATCCAAATGCTCTGAAATTTTATGGGTGGAAAGATAATATGATTGCCAACAACTGTCATGAAGACCACTTTGCCAAATTCTGATTGTATCAATGTCATTTCATCAAGCCAAAATGCTTGAGTGCTGCTGTCCACCAAGTCCACTAAATCAATAGTTGGCCACTACATCAATAATTAATTACTAAATGAATAGTTCCAAATTTTAGCCTATAAAAGGAGGCATTTGCCATTCATTTAGGAATCTTGGTTCTTCATATCCAAATCATGTTCTTGCTCTCTCTCTTTATATTTTTATAATACTTAAGTTTTGCTTTCATTAATCTCTTGTTCATGCTTTTCATTTCCTTTACTATACTTAGTTAACTTATATCATGTTTATGTTCTTATATTGTTTATTTATGTTTTTCTTCTTCATAATGTC
>Ga0325404_1000177_pt1 | contig 60975 bp, 21 predicted proteins | sample PopdelMetagenome_18_FD_205664 | JGI IMG/M metagenome (GOLD analysis project Ga0325404, IMG submission 205664) | Populus deltoides microbial communities from Bellville, Georgia, United States - Xylem-Control-R1 | ecosystem: Host-associated > Plants > Phyllosphere > Stem > Wood/Secondary xylem...
AGAAAAGTGAAGATTTTTTGTCCAGCTGAAATTGAACAAACTAGCTATGCTTATCGACACTGTTGTCGTAACAAAATGCTCTTTTGTAAGCATTAATATAGTCAGAATAGTTATATGTATTGGGAGAGAAATAGAAAGTACAGAGCAATCTCGAGGAATGGGGATTGACACCCCATTCTTCCGGAGTAATTACCCATTGAATGATTAAACCAGACTTCAATGCAAAGCAGACAAGTCTTGAGGTCTTAAGAGGGTACGATAAATATCTAGCTCACTAAGTTTTCGTGGACAAACTATTATCGCACCAAACTCCAGTACCCAAAACCGTTGTCCAGCTGCTCTACTGGGCACTGTTGTTTGTAAGCCAAAGAACAAAATCTCTGAAGAGCCTACGGGATAAGGACCAGAGGACTCTATGTCTAGTTATTGGTATTGGTATTGGTATCTTGTTTTGATTTTAGGTTTTCTGGCTAGTTCTGAATGTCTTCGCTGTGTTACAAATAGTGGGGTAATAACAAAAGAAAGCCCAAAGGTATGGGATGGAGAGAAGAGAATTCTTCACATTTGAGATTGATTGTCTGGTATTTCAAGTCAGAAGCTTAACTAGACTTTGCATGGAGGCGTCTTTGTTTCTTGGTGATGTTTTTGAGGAAATGATTTTCCTACGGACAGGTATATCTTCTTGTAAAGAAGGACAAGGATAGTTTTCTCTGAAACCTTTAGACGAGAACTGTGCAAAAAGTTCGAGCTTTCTTCGCCCACAAGGACATGCAAATTGAACGCGTGGAAACATTTGAAGCAAAGTCTCTGTCACAGGAAGGAATTGGTTCCCGGTTCGCTAATGTCATGCATCTTATCTCTCACCATAAGAAGGAAGACAACTGGGGGCTGGCAGTAATATAAATAACATAGAATTTTAAGTCCTTTTTTTCTTTGCCTTTGTAATCACCGCTAGCTATAAGCCTCTAACACAACACACAATAACGAAGGCACCTTTCTTCCTCCCTGAGAAATATTGACCAAGCCAACAAGAAGGCTTCCTTTCTGCCCAAGTCCAAGCTCGTCTTTTTAGTTTCTTGTTTGGTGGGCATTCCTGTATGAATGGGTACATGCAGAAGAAGTACTTAGTACGCCTAGAGAAAATCAATTGAAAAAAACCTCACTCGACAAGAGTCAAATGTAATTCAGTTATAGATGCAACAATTTAAATTGAGGGTAGAAAACACTGTACAGACACTGCAGTTCTTTCACATCGTCACTTGATACGCCTAGTGCAAAATCAAAGAAAATAGCAAAGAAAATGACAAGATAGCTTTTTATTTTTACACATTTTTTGAAACCTAAGAGTACAGCAATTGCAATTTAACATTCTTCTACGTTAAACAGGGACAACAGGCTTGAGTGGGAGCAGTGCTTTCTTAGGGTGTGTTTGTTCACCGCGTTACTTCATATTTTTTTAAAAAAATATTTTTGTTTAAAATAAAAATTATTTTATATTTTTAAATCATTTTGACATGATGATATTAAAAATAATTTTTTAAAAATAAAAAATTTTATTTTAATATATTTTTAAATAAAAAATACTTTAAACTATCATTACTGTTTCCAACTATATTCTGAACATACCCTTGTTCTCTACAGCTGCCTGTGGGGTGGTCAGAGATGCTGCACAGTTGGTACGTATGCAGCTGTCATCTCCAATTGCAATCCCTAGAGCATAGTTATTAAATTTGGCCTTGGTATGGACAGGAGGCCAGGTCTTGCGTAAAAAAGGGTCAACCTGAAAAAATGTTTCATTGCTGTCCATCCCCAGCTAAAACCACATGCTTATCTTACAATGGTCCACATGAAAATGTTTGTTGGCATGCTATAAAAAAATACCTATAGATTTATTTTTTCAGTTTCTTAAAGAAAATGTTGGCATTAAAAAAAAAACAAAGTAATCAGTATGTCCACAATTCGAGGACTGAAAAAAATTAAATAAAAAATAAAAATGAAATTAACCTTGTATGTTGAAACACGGACATGTAAAAAATAAAAAGAAAGATTAATGCCTTGCAAAAAAAACAGTAAATCAGGCAAGCCAACCAAACTTTGCAACTCAAATTATACGAATAAGATAATTTAATAAAAAACAAACTAGAAAAAATTATGAAATTTAATTTTAAAACAACTTAAATTATAAAAATTATGAAAAACATATTTCTCATGTTTTTTTTTTCTTGGATAGATTATTTTTAATAGTCCTACCTATTGCAGAAGGCTCACACTTTTTTCCTCGTGGATTTTTTTGGTTATAGGTGTTGACACGCCTAACAACAGGGGTTAGACCAACTCTTTGCATAATTGATTAAAATTCAAACCCTTTGTCCTAATTCATATTTTTCTTAACAAATGTTTTTCAGAATTAGCAATATGTTTTTCAATGTTTAGCTAATAATAGTAATGTACCCGTAGTTTTATTTTTTTAATAAAATATATTAAAGTTCTAATAATTTTAATTTCTTTTGGTTATAATACACGAGTGAGAGCTACCTCTCATTTTATAACTTAATACATTTTAGATCTTGGGATGAAAAACAACATTGAATTTGCTAGCTATACGACATAACAGGGAGCGTATTATCAATTCATATTTAATATAAACTTTTTATATGAATCATTTAGTAGGTGGTCCAATAATAAAAGATTGAAATTAAGAGGCTTGCTTCTTTTGTGGTCTCATGTTCGAACCCTATGGTTGCTATATATGATGGTCAATGGAGGTTTACATGGTCGTTAACTTCAGGACCCGTGAAATTAGTCGAGATGCACGTAAGTTGGCCTGAACACTTACGTTAATAAAAAAACATATTTTTATGAAAAAATATAGCAGAAAAGATTTTTCTTGTAACTTAATTTTTTTTTATTAACCATTGATGCCATGTAAGCAATTGTGCTCATTCTATACTAGCGCATATCATAGATAAAAGGAATTTTAACATTTTATGTCATATAATTTTGATAGAAGTATACGAAAAAGGTTTTATGTAATCATCATAAGGACCAAATTGTTATCATGACAAGATTTAAGGACATAAACTATACAATTTAAGGGACTTGTATTGCAAATTTGTAATTTGAAAGAGCCGCCAACTTTGATTAGAAACTTTGGGAGGAACATGTTTTCTTGATTCTTGATTGCTTAGATTCTGTTTCGTAATATTGTGGTTTAATTTTATCTTTTTTTAATATTAAATTTTTTAAATTTTGAATTAAGTTTTTTTTTTATTTCTTAATCTTTTTAGACTTGTTTATTTTTGTATTTCAAAAGCGTTTTTAAAAAAAATTAATTTTTTTTATTTTTTTCTTTGCTTCAAATTAATATTTTTTGATGTATTTAAATCGTTTTGATGTGTTTATATTTAAAATGATTTTAAAAAAATAAAAAAAATTATTTAATATATTTTTAAGTAAAAAAATATTTTAAAAAACAACTATAACTGAACTCTAAATAAACTCTTGATAATAGGTTAATATAAAAAATAAATTTTAAAAATAAAAAAATATTATTTTAATATATTTTAAATAAAAAATATTTTAAAAAAAATCGTAATTCCAAGGAGGACATTAATGGAACATGGGACATGATCTCTTCGAGGACAAAATGAAGAGAAGTTGCAAGGTAATTTCCTTTAACTTTAATAAAAGAAATCAACTTTAACGTCACCATCAATGTTCTGGTCACACTAAAAGATAATTAAGCATATTTGAATCGACTCAAATATAATTAAGCATATGATAGCTGACCAAAAAATATTTGACTAAAATCAAAGAAAACGAAAACAGCAATTGCAGGGATACTTCCTTCGAGCTTGAATGGAAAGCTACTCGGCCTGCTTTTTTTTTTTTTTTATTACATTGATATTAAAACCTGTTTGCACGTAATTTAACTAATCTTATAGGCTCTAAAGTTGACGATTATGTAAGTTTTCAGTGGCCCTGAGATTTATAGAACTCAAATTGGTAATTTCTAGAGAACAAACCTAAAACTTGACCAGTTTAATTACTCGTTCTGTTTCTTTAGAATTACCGGTCTTCAGCCAGGAACTTTTATATAAATACAAAGATTGATAATTGATTTTTTTTATAAGTGAATTTTATAAATTAATTATGTACTAATTTTATTTGTTATTTTTAATTCTCAACTCTCTTAGTATTTCTCTTAAACTATTTTTTGTGATAGAAGCTACGTTTAACATTTATTTTATTTCTACTAATATGGGAGAATATTGTGCTATGACATCTACTATCAAAGAAATTGTTTGGTTACGTTGGTTACTTGCGGATATGGGAGTTTCCCTTTCTCATCCAACTCTTATGTATTGTGACAACCAGAGTTCTATTCAGATTGCTCACAACTCGATTTTTCATGAATGAACTAAGCATATTGAGATCGATTGTGTCTTACTCGTCATCATCTTAAAGATGATACCATTACTTTGCCTTTTGTTTCTTCTTCCTTGCATATTGCAAATTTATTTACCAAGTCGCAATCCATTTCTCGTTTTCATTTTCTAGTTGGCAAATTCTCGATGTTTGTAGCTGTCGCATCGTGAGTTTGAAAGGGAATATTAAGAAATATATATTTATCTTGTTTTCTTTATTAAAGGTAGAATAATATTTTAAGTTTAGCCTATATATAATCACTTTGTATTAAGGTTAAAACAAGAACTTCAGAATAAACAGATTAATGAGAATTCCAGCCTCATTCTCTTTTATGTTTGTTTTTGTTTTATATTAATCTGAATTAATTTAACACAGCTGTCATCTAAAATTGCAATCCCTGGGAGTATACTTATTAAATTTAGCCTTCATATGTACAAGAGGATATGTAAAACATGTAAACTTAAAAAAATTTAAAAAAAAATTAATATTTTAATATTTTATATTAAAAAGTTAATAATTAATACATATAAAGGTAGGCAATATATGTTATAAATAATAAAGTTTTAAAAAATATTTTAAAAAGTTTTTTTTTATCTCATATTGGAAAGATATTATCTTATATTTTTAAATTGAAGCATTTAAACTAAAAATATTTCTTATCCCATGTTGAAAAAACATAATTTTTTTCTTGTGAAGACAAAATATATATACTAATAAGCTTTTAATCCCATATTAAAAAAATAAAATCTTCTTCTATTATTTATATAGTGAACTTTGATATAACCAAATACTGAAAAATATTTTCTAACTTATTTTCCATGACACTACCAAACATCGAAAAATAATTTACTTTTTAGGAATTCATTTTTTAAGAAAAATATTTTTCAAAAGAAAACTACTTTCCAGTAAACAAATAGGACCTTAGTACCCAAACTTTTAAAAAACACAAATTATATAATTTTGGTACCTCAATATTTTACAAGATCAATTTTGGTACAAAAGTTAATTTTTGTTATTTTTTAGTCCATAAAGGCCATCAGATTCTGGAGGTAGAGAAAGAAGGGTGTCATTGGCACTAATATAGGCAACCAAAATTATCAATATTTGTATCAAATGGTTATATTTGATCAGATGAGTTCATATTAAGTGTTTTTTGTTTTTTACCTTGAAAGTGCTCGTAACAACAAATCTGAGCTTGATTTGATTTTTGGTTTTGTATTGATTTTGATTTTTGGGGTGATGTTTTTGGTTTTTTAAGGCCATGAATAGGTTTATCACGACTCCTAAGGTGTTTTCTAGATATTTTTGATTGAAAAACATGTTTTTAGATTTAAAAAAGTTGAAGCTCAATTTTTCGATCACCACAGTAGCTGGAATTTAGGCATCATTAGATGATGCGTCGTTTAATTTCTTTTTTTCAAAAATTTTTGGGGTGGGTAACATGTCACCTGCCCTAAATGCATATATATATATATATATATATATATATATATATATATATAAAGCAAAGTCGTTTGGGTCTACAATATTATAATTTTTATTTTACTTTTAATTTTTTAACTATGAAAACATGTTGAAAAAACCCATGTATATTATATTTTCAGTGGAAAAAAAACGTAACCCGCGCGAGAAACGCGGGTAAATTATGTAGACTATATATATAAAGGTTTGTCCCCGCAATGCTAACTTCTTAGTTATTACCTAGTCTTTCCTCTCAATTCTCTTAATAGTTTTTCGTTGTCAAATTTTCTCATGTTTTTTTTTTTTTTCTTGGATAGATTATTTTTAATGGTCCTACCTGTTACAGAAGGCTCGCACTTTTTTCCTCGTGGATTTTTTCTTGGATAAATATTACTATTCAAGAAAGGGACTTGTATTGCAACATCGTAATTCCAAGGAGGACCTTAATGGAACAAAGGACAGGATCTCTTTGAGGACAAAATGAAGAGAAGTTGCAAGGTAATTTCCTTTAACTTTAATAAAAGAAATCAACTTTAACGTCACCATCAATGTTCTGGTCACACTAAAAGATAATTAAGCATATTTGAATTGACTCAAAGATAATTAAGCATATGATAGCTGACCAAAAAATGTTTGACTAAAATCAAAGAAAACGAAAACAGCAATTGCAGGGATAGGGATACTTCCGTCGAGCTTGAATGGAAAGCTACTCGGCCGGCTTCTTTAGGATCACCTGTTTTCAGCTGGTAACTTTTATAAATATAAAGATTGATAATTAACAATCCAGATAGAAAGATATAACTTAATTGATTATGTTCTAGATTTACTTGTTAGAAATCATTAGTTTAAGTTTTATAAATTTTAGATACACGCAAACTGATCCGAATCCGAACAGTATATGTTTATATAATGATAACCCATGAATTGACCTAGTAAACTGGAATTAGTAAACATTTCATTACAATTCTTTGACGTGGTAGCGGATGGATATGAACACACGAGCTTGAGATCGATGAGAAATTATTGAAGATTCAAATTCAATTGCTTTTACAGCACTTCAATAACTATACCAAGCAATCATTTATCAAGTTGCTCAAGTCTTTGTAATTAATTAATCTTTGTCAACTTTCATGTGCTTTAATTGCTTTTTCTTCATCTAGACAATCGCATGGCCATAAATTTCCCAGATTCAAGCTTCAAGAAACCAAAGATAATGGAGAAAACAATCAGAAGAAAATGTCTCTGTCTACAAAGTCAACAAATAATAAGAAGGAAAATACTTAGAAAACACGGGGAAGTTGCCAATCAAGACAAACCACCTTGTTGGAGCTATTGCATGGTCAAAACTTAAAACCCACCTAATTTATAATCCCAATAAATTAGTAAAAAGAGAATCATATATTAGAAAAAAAATGTTAATTTCTTATGACGTGGATGATTTTTTTAGTCTTCACTGTGAGAGATCTGTAATAGATCTTAAACACACAATCATTTTTAAATTGATGCATTTAAAAAATTATTTTGCTTACTTTTTTTTTTCTTATAAAAAAATCACTAATGTTACCAAAGTGTTTTAGGATGTGTCAGTAGTTAATTTTTATTTGAAAATCTATTAAAATAATATTTGTTTTTAATTTTTAATTTTTTTAATATTAATACACTAAAATGATGAGAAATTATAAAAAATAATTTTTTTTAAAAAATCAATTTTTTAAAAAAAGATTCCATCAAAAAACAAACACATCCTTATAATCTCTGATTAATTTCTTAAATAAAATTTTAAGCTGTAAAGTTCTTGAAACTCCAATATTTTTATATTTAAAGTTTATTTGGTAATGTTGTTGTGATTACTTTTTAAATAATTTTTCGTGTCGAAATACATGTCAATGATGTTTTTTCACTTTAAAAAAATCATTTTTAACATTAGCATATTAAAACGATCCAAAACATATAAAATATATTAAATTTTAATAAAAAAATTTAAATTTTTTAGAAACGCGGTGCAAACCGCGTTTCTTTGCACCGCGTTCCCAAACATTATCTTAATGATTAAAGTCTTTTCCTTTATAAAAGACATTTTGATACTCGTCATTGTTACGCGTTTTTCTGATTACGTCCATTGCATTTCCAAACAGTGTCTTAATGATCAAAGCCCCGATAAAGATGTATATTTTCCTTTATAAAAGACACTTTAATAGATGATACTCGTCACAGTTACGCGTTTTTCTGATTAAGTCTTTGTGAAATCCAGCCATAAAAGACAAGAACATGAACTTACTAATTCCAGATTTATTTTGACTCGGACTTTTCAAGCTCATCATAGAAAAAGAGAAGCCTATTCCACACGCAGAACTATAAAGAGAGTGCTTTGGAGATTCCGAAGTACGACAATCACATATTCATTTCATTGAGCTCCATAGAGGGGTAACCTGCCTCAGGAACACATTTTGAATACATGAGTGGTTATCAGCTTTCAGAATCCAAAAGCGTTTCCATGATGAAATTCTTGGCTCTGTGTTTTTTCGTGATATCTCTGATAAACATACCAATTGCCGAGGCTAGAATTCGTCACTACAAATTTGAGCTCAAGTATGAGTACAAATCCCCTGACTGCTATAAGAAGCTGGTCATTACAATTAATGGGAGAACTCCTGGACCCACAATCTTTGCACAGCAGAATGACACAGTTATTGTTGAGGTCAAGAATAGTTTGTTAACTGAGAATACAGCAATTCATTGGCACGGAATTCGTCAGATTGGAACACCTTGGTTTGATGGAACAGAAGGAGTCACTCAGTGTCCAATTCTGCCTGGAGACACTTTCGTATACAAGTTTGTTGTTGACAGGGTAAGTCCTCAAGTCTTAACACTCTGTAATGCTCTGCTTTTTCACATTACCTGTATGATAGTAACCTCTTGCATCTTCTATACAGCCTGGGACATACTTATATCATGCCCATTATGGAATGCAAAGAGAAGCTGGGATATATGGATCGATTCGGGTAGCGCTTCCCGATGGAGAATCCGAACCCTTTGCTTATGATTATGATCGGAGCATCATCCTTACTGATTGGTATCACAAGAGCACGTATGAACAAGCTACAGGATTGTCTTCAATTCCCTTTCAATGGGTTGGGGAGCCTCAGGTACTTAATTATCTAACATTTCCCTTGTTTGATATCTTCAATGTACTTTACTGTGGTAGCTATCAGTTTCAAACGACTAAACTTGTTCCCTGCAACAAAAATTGCAGTCACTTCTGATACAAGGAAAGGGAAGATTTGACTGCTCCGCTGCCAATCCTCCCCTGAAAGCTGATGTCTGCAATAATACAAGTCCTGAATGCTCTCTTTATTCTACGACTGTAGTCCCAGGAAAAACATATCGGCTTAGGATTAGTAGCTTGACTGCTTTATCAGCTCTTAGTTTCCAGATAGAGGTATTTTCAATCTCCTGACAATTTATATTCTACAGCTAGTTAGAAAAATAAAATGATGAGGTAGTTATTAATTAACATCTTAATAATTCTTATGCAGGGTCACAGCCTGACTGTTGTTGAAGCTGATGGTCACTATGTTGAGCCATTTGTGGTAAAGAATTTATTCATATACTCCGGCGAGACATACTCAGTTCTAGTGAAAACTGACCAAGACCCTTCAAGAAATTATTGGGCTACTACAAATGTTGTTAGCAGAAATGCCACTACTCCACCAGGCTTAGCCATTTTCAACTACTATCCAAACCATCCCAGGAGATCCCCTCCGACGATTCCTCCTTCCGGGCCAATGTGGAACGATATTGAGCCGCGGTTTAATCAAAGTGTTGCCATTAAGGCTCGCAAAGGCCACATATATTCCCCTCCTGCAACCTCCGACAGGGTCATAGTCTTCTTGAACACACAAAATCGGGTAAATGGTAATGTCCGTTGGTCAGTTAATAATGTCTCTTTCAATATTCCTCATACACCTTACTTAATTGCGCTCAAGGAGAATTTGCTTCATACCTTCAGCCAAATCCCACCTCCTGAAGGTTATGATTTCAAAAATTATGACATTTTTGCTAGACAAAATAACACCAATGCTACTACTAGTGATGCCATCTACAGGCTTCAGCTCAATTCAACAGTGGATATTATTTTGCAAAATGCAAACACTATGACTCCCAACAATAGTGAAACACATCCATGGCATCTTCATGGACATGACTTTTGGGTCCTAGGCTATGGAAAGGGCAAGTTCGATCCTATTAATGATCCAAAGAACTACAATTTGGTCGATCCAATTATGAAGAATACGGTGCCGGTTCATCCTTTAAGCTGGACAGCTTTGAGGTTTAAGGCTGACAATCCTGGAGCTTGGGCATTCCATTGCCACATTGAGTCACATTTTTTTATGGGCATGGGAGTGGTATTTGAAGAAGGTATAGAGAGGGTTGGAAAATTGCCCTCATCTATCATGGGCTGTGGCGAAACCAAACACTTACTCAAGCCATAGTTGTTCCTGCGGACACTATATACTACAAATCCTTAGGAGGACTCAAAGAAATTTATTCGAATGTTATGGCTTAGAGACTGAATTGGTTTTCTTTTGTTGTTCACGGACTCCAACAAAACAAAAATTACATTATTCTTTGGTTGTACGTGATTTTCTTGTCATTTCTTTGTAAATTAAAAGCTTTGTCATTTTCTTGTTAAAACTTTTTTTTTTGTAATGGTTAGCCTTCATAATGAGATATATTTGACTCTTCTGTTGACATTTTATAATTTATAGATTTATTACTTAATTAATGGCTTTCATGGTTTTAAGCCCAATTAAGGATAATTTTTTTTATTATTATTATTAACATGGATATCCAAGTCAATTTGTACACACATCGTCTAATCTCACGGGCCTTGAAGTTAATGACCATGTAAGTCTCTAGTAGTCCTAAGGTTTGTGGAACTCGAACCGGTAATCTCTAGAGAGCAAACTCAGAGCCTGACCAATTGAGCTACACCTTTTAGGATTCAATCAAGAATAATCTTGTTTCCTTATGACATTTCTTTTTATCAGCCCATCAGCTTAAATTTTTGTTTTCTAATTGACATTGAATTAAACCTAACATCAATCTTGAATTTTTATTAAGATAAAATTTTTTTAATATTAAGACGACAACATATATTGACTCGAGTTTCGTAACTTAACCTACCAAACCTATGACCCAGATCATGGACTTCATTGAGTTTAACAACTCCGTTATTTAAAACTATTTTTTACTTAATAATATAATAACAAAAATAGACACTCGGATAATTAAACACTAACCAAATAACATGATGTTTGTTTGAGATTGTGATAATTTCATTCAAACAAAACCAAAACAAATTATGATAACTAATTCAAAATTAATAAAATATTGAAGGATAAAATTGGAAGAAAACAAATTAGAAAGGTAAAATTAAAAACAAATAAAAAGATTTGAAAAGAAAAAATGAGGTGCTTCACTTTTTATATGAACAATGAAGCACCACAAGAAGGAGGATAGCCTGGCACACCCTACGAATCTATCCACGAGCAGGTAAGATGCTAGTGGCACGTGTAACGACACGCCAACCATAATAGCTCTTTCAGCGTATATTAGCCATGCACCGCCATTGATTTTCTTCTTCCCAGCAGGCTTTTGCTGTTGTTTCAGCCCATCCCAGTCATCTTTGGTCGCCTTAAAAGATCTATTTTGAACCCCAAACCTCTCTTGAATAATTATCTTGCTTTATTATTGATTTTGGTGTGTTTTGTGATGAGATTTCAAGATTATACAATGTTTATTAGAATGATTTTGTGTTGGGAAGATGTTGGCCAAGTCTTTTAATTTTGCATACTCATTCTCATGTGCAAGGATTATGTGTAATAGCATTCTTAGACTTGATTTTAGCCTTGTGCATGTGCATATGTTTATTACTTAATGTAATTTTATGCATGCAAAATTAGACTCTTACTTGTTTATAATGTATTTGGTGGGAAATTAATCTTGTTTTATTTTCATCCATTTTATTTGTAATTACATTATTCTTATCATCCAAAACATAAAAATATTTCATTATCGTCAAATATGTATATTGACAAGTCTCTCAAATATTGAAAAAAACAAGAAAAAAAATATTTTTGTATGTTTTGATTTTTCATCTTGGTTAGCATTTTTTCAAAAGAAGGAAGAAAATTTTTTTTTGCATGAATTTTAGGGTTTTTTCAATAAGTTTATAAAAACCATTGAGATTTGGCCCACATTAAAAGGCTCATTGAGCCAACGTTTCCAAAATCTTTAAAAACTCATCTTGGTTTTCTAAAAACCCATTTCAAAAATATTTTGCTATTGATTTTCGATATTTAAGGTAAATGGACTTAATGTAGGTTGTTGTTGCATATTAAAAGGATTAACAGTTAAACAATAAAATTTCAAGTCTAATATTTATCAGTAACAAAATTGAAAGTATTAAATTTTCAGTCTAATATCCATCGGTAAAAAAATTAGAAGTATTAGATTTTTAGTCTAATATTCACTTATAACAAATCAGAAGAATTAAAAAGATTTTCAGTCTAATATTCACCAATTACATCCAAGTATGAATCAAGAGTATTAAGTCTTCATTCATCAAATATTACGAGTGAAACCCTAGTGTCAAAGGATATGTGAACCTTATCGAGACACATTCCAGGAGCCTTTCTTAAGATTTGAGCTAGGTTCAATGAGCCCAACATAGACCAACGAATCATTCACTAACATAACTTGATCAACAATTAGTCACATGTTATAATTAAGAGTGACAAATCTTAGAATTTTCAATTCACCAAGTGTTATCAAAAGGCAATAACCGAGAGTGGTGAAAATAAATCAGACTTTAAAATAACTGGGTTTAAATCAACAATCAAAGTTTAAATCATTGCAGTAAACCTATTATCATCTTGTATATATACTAGTGGTAAACTAGGCACAATAAATTATTAGGAATAAAATATACTATAAGCAATGTAGACTAGTGAGATATGATATTTTAAGATGATAACATTTTATCTTCAGCATAACTAGTTCTTTACTATAAATTTTGGTTGATCAAATAGAGTTTTCTAGTGACTATAATATTAAGTGACGATTTCTTTTCAAAATGTTAAGATTTTTGTCTCTTTAAAAAAAAAACTTTTTTTTTTATAGGAAAGAGTACGGGTGATTATGATGTCGAGTGCAACACTCCATGTATACAATCTTAATTTATGAAAACTGAAATTTAAGAAAATAAGGCTCAAAACAAGCTTAAATTTATGAAAACTGAAATCTTAAGCATCTGGATGGCCCAAATGAAGAATTGGCTACCACCTCAACATCAGAAGAAAATAACAAACATGGGTTTACTATAGCGACCAAGCTAAAGCCTTGTAAGTAGCTGGCATTCACTAGGGCCTGTACTTCTTGTTTGTAGAACTATTTTTTTTTTTTCTTAATGACTATGAATTTGGTTTGCATTTTAGATAAATACAATTTCTTTCCTGTTCGATATCGTGGGGTTATTTTTTTATTCAATTATTACTTTTTCTTAATGATTTAAATATAGAGTGAAAATATATTTATTCACGAAAAATTAGGTCTTTTTTATTTATGTGTTTTCTTTATTTGACATAAACATGACTTTTTGATCATTATTATGATTTTTTAATACGAATTAAAAGAAAATAGAATAGCAATTAGTAAGAATTCAAATAATTTAAATTTATGAGAATTTTTTTTCTTTAGACAACCTTTTTTTTTATTCATTCATTTCTTTTAATTTTAATTAACAATTCTTTTTCATCATAAGTTTAGTATTTTTTATATAAAGATTTTATCATGAAAATGCATGATTTCACGGTAGTTCTACCTATAAAAAAGATTACTAGATACTTGACTGCCCAATATATTTCATCGTGCGTTAAATATTTTTTCCTAATAAAAAAGTTGTATACATGGGCTTTTTTGATATATTTTTGTAGTTAAAAAAATTCTAAGTAAAAATCAAAATGTTTATGTATACATGTAATTAAATAAATCGAGAACTATATGTGTTAATAAATAATAACTAAAAATAAATTTAAAAAAATCGAGAGACAAATGTAGATTAAGATATTTAATCTCGTAAAACGAGACTTTTAACCAATTATATTTGATACTTTTTTTATTAAAATATTTTTTTTATTTAGTCAAACGATAATAGAAATAGGCACACACATTAAATTGATTGAATAAAATAAAAGAGAAAAAACATAATATGTAAGGCTACATATATTAGAAATATTATCTGGAAATAAATATTTTTTTATTTTAAAAATAAAGTTCATCTATACAAAATATTAAAAAAATTATAGATGAATCAGAAAAACTTCTTTAAAAATTAAATGCATACAAAATAACCAAAAAATAATTGTCATTTAAAAAAATTCTCTAAACAAAATAAAAGAGATAATGGGTATTAATCTAAATATAAATAAGAAAAAATTTTTGAAAAAAATATATATAAAAAATATCAATTTTAAAAAATAAAAAATATTTTTTTAAAAGAAAATGTCAGGCATTGTTGGGCCTGCTTAACCCATTTCATTACGATCTATGCAGATTGACCTTTTGTTTTTGTTTTTATTTTCACATTTGCGCCTTAATTGTTTTGAAAATAAAAGAGTTAGATGATGCATCATCTGTATTGCCCAATTTTAGCCACTATAGTGGTAAAACAAGCGAGGCTTATAATTTTTTCGACCTAAAAAATGAATTTCAATTTTTTTTTTTACCCAAAACACCTAAGAAATATTATAGGTAACTTGATAAACCTATCATGGCCTCCAAAAAGTAAAAAACCATCCCAAAACCTGAAATCAATCCAAAACAAAAAAAAAATCTTATTAAGATTAGATCTGTTTTTCTCATCTATTTCAATGTAAAAATACCCGCTAAAATGAGCTCTCCTCATCATAAGAAACAACTTAACACCAATTTCAACTGTTTTGGTAGCCGAAATCTATGCCAACATAAATTTTCTCTCTTTGGCATGGGATTTCAGCGACTTTCTCTCACACACCAGGGGCAAAAAAATAAGGAAAATAAAGTTTGAGACTGAAATTAATTTTTCCTTTTAATTTGAAAACTAAAAGGACCCAATATTTATATAATTTGTAAAGTCTATGGACTATAATAAATATTTTGCCCAAACTTTTTAAAGCCACCTATACGCTATATGGTTTTATTTTGATCCCTTGTCTTTTAATAAGACTCTCTCCCAACAAATCGACAAATAATTTGGTTCTATAAGAGCCAAATAAAAAAAAGGTATTACAAACAGCCCGTCCACATTGTCATGTGAGAGGATTCATAATGCATTTTGCACAATTAATCCTCAACGCGTTTTACTTTTTTTTTTAATTAATTAAGGACGTTATGAGCTATACATAGCTTTGTGATTAATGAGTGATTCAACTCAATAAAGGTTTGTAGACCTCGCATTCGATTGATATACGAATGGCATAGAGAAAGAAAATTAGTAATTTTCAATTAAAAAATAAAATTAATGTATCAATTATTCTTAATAAAAGAATAAATAATTCCAAGTTAAATATATAATTATTTATAAAGTATTTGACTTATTTTTATCAAAAAATACCCTAAAAATATAATGAAAACCTTAATAACATCATTTTAATCCTTTAAATACCCTTTTATTACCCTAAAAAATAAAACTGAATAAAAAACTTATGAACCCCAATCTATTTTTTTTTACTTGTTTAAAGCACAAAACAACAACCATTGAACCCCTCTCTATAAGACGAACTCAATGACATAAAGATTAGTTTTTTTATTATTATTATTGCTAGAATGTGGCTAGTCAAAATCTTTCCCTTTTCTTTATCTTTTTGGGTGACTTTTTCTCTCATTTATCAAAACCTAAAGACTAAAATATAATAAAAATTAATTTTAAGTACTAAAACATAAAAATATAAAAATTCAGGAACCAAATAAAAAAAAAAACTTAAAGGACCAAAATAACATTTTTCATGCACTATTAGCTTATAGTGCAATTAACATTGTCTCTAAGTGTAATGAAACGGTAAATTACTGAGCTTTTTAATTATATTTTATAATTATATAAAAGAAAAATTTCCATAATCACCTTATTGTTTAGTCGTTTTTATATTTATTATCATTGTTTTTAAAAATTATAATTTAAATTATTGGTGAGTGTAAAATAGATTAAATTATAAAATGATTTAATATGTAAACTGAAGCGTATGTATAATAAAGTTCAGAATATAAATTATATTTTTAAAAAAATATAAAAAGCAAGTGTAAACGACTAAACTATAAAAAAGATTATAGTGATTTTCCCTTATATAAATCCAAAATAAATATCCAAACAAGTTAATTGAAAAACCGACTAAGAATGGAGGAAGGAGGAAATAGGAAACAATACTCTTTTACATTGTAGGTGATGAGATTTCTATCATGATTTTATAAATTCTTATCTCATTTTTTTTTTTTGCAAGCCCCGGTATCCGGATTGTCCTGTCTAATCTGGTGGTCGCCACGATCGCATGCCTGGCAGTGGCAAGTGAGGCCACTAATAGGTATTGCTGCATATACAGAAACTCGAAACCGAGATCTTATTTAAGCGAAGCAAGCTGCTTACCACTTGAACCAACACCCGGTTCTTATCTCACTTCTTAACCAATGAGTCGTAGTTACAGGTTTTAATTCATAAAAAAATCAATAATTGTAATTGTTCAACTAAGACATCCAAACAAATTATTTTGAAGATACAAAATTTGTCTTCTAATTTAAGAATATTAGCATAATATTCATATAGAATTCAAAAATCATAGAAAATTTTATATATTTACATGACCTGATTTGAAGTTCAAGTTGAGGTAACCAAACAAAAAACAAAACTCATAAACCCTTACCTCAGTCCTCTTGGATTTTAATTACACAAGTAAGGCTAGGATTTCCATTTTGATATACGTAAGCTTACAACTTCTTCAATCGCCAGGAACATGTATAGCTGATGTGAATCCGTACTTTCCATAACGTAATCCTTCTCCAACAACACGACACGATCTGTTGCGGCAGTCATTAGTCATTACTTAGCCATTGCGTACTTTTATATATTAATAACCCATCAATTGACTTAGTAAACGAGAATCAGTAAACAATTTTATCATAATGTTTTTATGTGGTAGTAGATGGACATATATATATATATATATATATATATATATATATATATATATATATATGGGACCCTGAGATCGATGAAATTAGAAGAAAAAGTCTTTGTTTATGAAGTCAATTAATAATAAGAAAGGAAATAACTATACTTGTTTTCTGATTAGACCAATGTGAAATCCAGCCACATGTACAATAATTTTATAATTTTAAAGATAAAAAACTATAACAAATAGTTTAGTGTAGTGTTGAAGCGCATAGAATAGAAACAAAAACAAATACAGAATAAATTATCATCAAGATTATATTATTTGTGTTTAGGCTTTATTATTATGTAAATAAATTGCTTGCAATTAGTCTGTTAAGATTCCAACAACACCAACTAAATTAATCGCACTACTAGTCAAAATATATAAGCCAAACAAACAAATTCAAGCCTACACCTAAGACCCTCTTAGTGCTCAAGCCAAGCGAGCATGTGTATGTAGTTTAAGTCCAAAATCCATTTTTTATAGGTTCTCTTTCCTATCAAAAGCTTTAGTGCTTTACGAGCTTATTTTTAAGTCTTTAACTTTTCACTAAATAAATTACAAGAAAATCTTGTATTCTTTTAATATAAAATAAAAGTTTTAGGTTTCATAAAAAAACATGTCAACCAAAGATTTTTTTATATCACTTTCTCATTTACTCATAATTTATTTTAATTATATTCATGTTCCATGTTAAAAATTTTTTCTTAGAGAATAATTTCTAATAAGGTTTAACCATAAAAGTGAGTAGATATCACTTTTAATTTGGTATCAAATATGCCCACTAATCATTTTTTTTAACAAATTCCTAACAATCCCTCATATGATGAAAATTGTCTGACTAATATTCAAATACTTAACACTTATATAGAGATAATGATTTAAAGGATCACTATTTCAGGATAAATAATTCTTAACTTTGAACCTTTATTAGTAATATACTATCAAATTTACTCAACTATTTAATGAACACAATATCTTAAACTATTCAACATTTTATGTAAATTTAGATAATAATATTCATATAATTCTCTGTCTAAATATTTTTCTTTGGTTCTCACTGTTGAATTAATTTTGATCTTGAACCTTCTTCACCTAGACCCACAAAGTATGCTTTCCGGGAGGTGAGGTTTCCTCGAATAAAAAAAAAAATTCCTAGATTCATAAGTTCTTTAGAAAATTTAACATTTTATAAATTTTCAATGAAACAATAATGTTTCTCATTCATATAAATGATTATTTATTAGAAGTATTTTGTTATATCTTACGTGGTATATAAATAGATAAAAACAACTAAGAGCACAACTCATCCTTTATCAAGCTATAACTAACATCTTTTCCATCATAGAAATAAACAATAAAATAGCCGTATACTTACAAGTCAAAGTCCAAAATAATATATACAAAACTTCTATTACACATTTCAACCAACATATCCATGTTCACACACACAATGAAAAAACAACTGAAAAAAAAAGTAACAATTTTTTTTTGAATCTACAAAGAAATTTTCGCAAGAAAATGAATTGCCTCGCATCTTTCTGCGACGCAAATCCCATCACAGTATCTAGTTATGGAAATTCCATGGCTAATTAGGTCCTATCCCTGGAGCTACAAGGAATATTCAAGACCTACTCTGCTGGGCAATTTGAAGATTTCTTTGCACTCGGTCTCGTAACAAAAACAACATTTTAATCAAGAGTTGCACCTCAATTTCATCAACGTCAAAATCCGAAGTACTTTATCTCTCTGTAGTGGCTTGTGCTGCAAATTGAAATGCGCTGTTCTGTTCTTGATTACCAAGAAAACTGGTTGTCGTGAACGTCAAGATTGGAACAAGTAAAATAGAATTAATCCTAAGACAATTTTTTTTTAATGAAACGATCAACTTTCAAATCTGAAACTCATAATTGAAAATTTCATGTGCAAAAATTAAAAAATGGTTGGACGTCACGTAGGTGAAGATTACTATAACTTAGTTTGATTTAAAAAGGATTTAAATCGGAATATTTTTAAATATTGTTAAATCAATTTATTATATTTTTTAGACCTTTTCAAGGTAAAAAAAATACCAGTTTTTATCTTTTTTTATTATATAAAATTATTTAACAGAAAAATTGATTATTTTAATGGTCAAAATCATTTCCAACCGAAACTTTATCTACATTAAAATTCAGCAATCCCTTCTCAATCCACCACCAAAACAGGATTGAAAAAAACACAAAATTTGATAATAAAATAAAATTTTTAAATATTATAGAGACTAATTAACCTAAAAGCTAAAAAAATAGAGAACTAAAATGAATTTTTCAAAACAATTCAAAGCCACCATCTATTTTACCTTTAATTACACTTAAGTTTTTTTACCTTTTAGTTTAACACTTTCTTGTAAAAATATATATAATTGGATACTAATTTAGGTTTAAAATGACTCAATTTTACCGGATATAAATTCAATGATAAAATTAAGGGCTTTTTAAAAATTCACTATTAAATTCCACATTGATATATGAGAGTATAAACAATAAAATAACTACGGTAAAACCAATATCTCTTTTATATAATAATAATATAACTTAATAAATCTCTGCCACGATTGAGGACGTAATACAATACGTAGTACATAAAAACAAACAAGCTAGCTAGCGAAGAATTCCACCCATTTTGAGTCTTTGCTGCTTTTGTCCAAAAAACATTTAAAAAAAGTAGACGATGTATTCTTCTATCTACAAGAAACGAAAACAGCATCCACAATTACACTCAGTCAATTTGCTAGCCTATGTATATACACGCGCACTCTGAGTCCATTCCACTGCTCAACTCATCACTTCATTTTTTTCAGTATGGAAAGTTGGTTCCTTATCCTTGTCTCCATTTCCATCTCTCTCTTCTTGAAAATTATCTTCAACAATTTCTTAACGTCGAAAACCCTACCTCCAGGTCCCCTATCCTTTCCTTTCATCGGCCACTTACTATGGCTCCGCATGTCCCGCTTGAAGATAGAGCCAATCCTTCGATCCCTCCATGCCAAGTTTGGCCCCATGGTTACCCTCCGTATTGGCACCCGCCCTGCTATCTTCGTTGCAGATCGCACCCTTGCTCATGAGGCTTTAATACATGGCGGCGCAGTTTTTGCAGACCGCCCACCAGCAGGTGCTACGAAAAAAATTATAACTAGCAATCAGCATAATATTAGTTCTTCCTCTTACGGCCCAAAATGGCGACTTCTACGGCGTAACCTCATAGCAGAAATTCTCCACCCATCGCGTGTGAAATCTTACACTCATGCACGCAACTGGGTTCTGCAAATCCTCCAGAATCGCTTCGAATCTCAAGCGAAAGCCGGTCGTCGTATTTGTGTAATGGAACATTTTCAATATGCCATGTTTTGTCTATTAGTCCTGATGTGTTTTGGAGAAAAGCTTGATGAAAATCAGATAAAAAAAATTATGGAAGTAATGACAGTGAATTTCGGTAGGTTCAACATACTCAATTTCTGGCCAGGAGTGACAAAGATCGTGATGCGCAACCGTTGGAGGGAGCTGTTTCGCCTTCGAAAATGCCAAGAAGATGTTTTGATTCCATTGATAAGAGCAAGAAAGAAGGCCAAGGAAGAGAGGGTAAACAAAAGTAAAGAGGACAAGAAAGACTATGAAGATGAGTATGTTTTGTCCTATGTTGACACCATACTGGCTTTGGAGCTTCCGGAAGAGAAAAGAAAGCTCAATGAAGATGAAATGGTCAGCCTGTGCACAGAGTTTCTTGACGCAGGAACAGATTCTACTTCAACAGCGTTGCAATGGATCATGGCAAATCTAGTTAAGTACCCGCAAATCCAAGAGAAGCTATTCATGGAGATTAAAGGGGTTGTGCAAGAAGGTGAAGAGAACATAAAAGAAGAGGAGTTGCAAAAGATGCCATATCTAAAAGCAATAATTCTAGAAGGGTTAAGGAGGCACCCGCCAGCGCATTTCGTGTTGCCACATGCGGTGACGGAAGATGCAGCGCTGGGTAAATATGTGGTACCAAAAGATGGAACTATAAATTTTATGGTGGCTGAGATGGGGTGGAATCCGAAGGTGTGGGAGGATCCTATGGCATTCAAGCCTGAAAGGTTTCTAAGTATTGGAGGGGAAACATTTGATATAACAGGAAGCAGAGAGATAAAGATGATGCCATTTGGGGCTGGGAGGAGAATATGTCCTGCTAATGGTCTAGCAATACTTCATTTGGAGTATTTTGTAGCTAATTTGATTTGGAGATTTGAGTGGAAAGCTGTGGATGGAGATGATGTTGATTTGTCTGAGAAAGAAGAATTCACAGTAGTGATGAAAAATCCATTACAGGCTCAAATATGCCCCCGGTTGAAATAAATGATCAGGTTTATTATTATTATTATTATTATTACTACAAAATATAAGGTTGATTTTGTAGCTCTTGATGTAAGATGTAACTCTACTAGCTTATCAAGTCGGATGCTCCTATGTTTGTGTGATATTTCTCCTATTGTTTAAACCTGATTCCATTATATCAATATTCTATTGGATGCTAATTACCACCATAATTAATTATTTTTGTTTATGTTATTCTTTCTTTGTAAATGTTTAATCTTTTTTCCTCAGGGTTGCAGTAGCTAGGAAATTAATGGATCCCTCATTTCGATCTGGCAAACTTGAAGCATTATTCTTCCTTTAACAGTAGAATTCTGGGGTGTTATTCTAGGCCTATGTTATATAATAGAAAAGGATAATAATTACCATAAAATATTAAAAAAAAAACAATTTGCGTCTGTGTTTGTTTTTAATTATAAAAGGCATCTATTGTACTTATATGTTATATAATAGAAAAAAATAATAATTACCTTAAAATATTTTTAAAAAAAACAAGTTGCGTCTGTGTTTGTTTTTAATTATAGAAGGCATCTATTGTAATTATATGCATATAATTTATCTGAACTAGTGTGTTTATAGTAGAAGACTACTAAAACCCAAAAATTCATCAACGTCAAAATCCAAAGTAAAATATCTCTCAGTAGTGGCTTGTGCTGCAAACTGAAATGCGTTGTTCTGTTCTTAAGTGCCAAGAGAACTGCTTGCAAATTGAAATGCGTTGTTATGTTCTTGAGTGCCAAGGAGAACTGCTTGTCGTGAACGTCACACTCCTGTTACAATCTACTAGTCAATTCATCTTGATATAAAAGAAGTCTATATTGTTGACTTGTGAGATTTTATTAATTAGAACTGAAATTGATTATTGCTTTATTGTAGCGCAGAATATTATTCTTAGTGAATTATCCAACTAATATTTAAATATTTGAAGACTTATATAGGGATAATAATTTAATGGATCACTATTTTAAGATAAATAATTCTTAACTTTGAACCTTTATTAGTATTATACCATCAAATATGCTCCACTATTTAATGAACACAATATCTTGAACTATTCATCATTTTATGTAAATCTACACAATAATAGTCATATAATTCTCTACTTAAATATTTTTCTTTGGTTCTTACTGTTGAATTAATTTTGATCTTGAACAATTCCTAGATTCATGGATCCTTTAGAGAATCCAACATTTTATAAATTCTCAATTAAACAATCATATTTTTCACTCGTATAAATGATCATTTATTAAAAGTATTTTACTATACCCTACTTGGTATGTAAATAAATAAAAACTACTAAGAGCACAACTCATCCTTTATCAAGCAACAACTAGCACCTTTTCCATCATAGAAATATGCATGAAATGATAATTTCTTAGTGCTATTTAGAATATTACATAACTAAGTTTTCTTTTTGAATCTAGATCTTGAGATCTCTAGTAAACTAATTAAGGTTATTATCATTATATTTTTTTATCTTTAAAGGCTTTCAGTCTATTTCCCTCAATGAATTATAAATAAGTTCTTTTAACAAATCTTTAGTTAACAGACCTGCAATATTTTTCTTTGACTTTATATAGTTAATGGAAATAATAATATTCAATAACAAGTGTTTTAGAATATTATTTTTACAACATATATTTCTGGATTTACTAATGCTATTTTGTGTCATTCTTATTGTTGATTGAATTTTTCTTTTCTTTGACTAAAGTATGAGAATAATAGGTCCCCAAAAACTTGTTTTAGATCAAGAAGTTCATTTTGCCTTTAAGTGGCTTTCGTAAGGGAGTTTATATCTCTATGGATTATTGGTCTAGACGGGTGCATAGGACTTGCTCATCGACTTAACTGAATGAATCCTTGGGGTTAGAAGCATTTTTCATCTACACGCTTTATCTAACCCCTTTTGATGAGTGGATTTATCGATGTGAGGTAAACCTATGGGTGTAGATACTTTAACATAAAGGGCTTTTTCATAGATAGGCTAGTACTCATTCGAGGGTAATTCTCTGCCCGAAATGAATGCCTTTTTTTTCTTCTTCTGTAGAGTAAAATAGAGGGAGTCTAAATTAGTTTAGACTTACGCATTTTTCAAGAAGAGGTTTTCTATTGAGTTGTTATTTTTGTGTTTCTATACAAAAATTACAAGCATTGATCTTGAGATCTCCAACCTTGGAGCAGCTTCAATGTTTAATTTCTAACAAGTATGTTAAAAAATCAGTACCAAACAATTTTCTTTCCCTTTTACTCCTTTGCTCAACTTCATCATCTTTCAATTTATGATAACTACTTGAGCTAGTTTCAATTTATTTGCTTTCCCTCTTATTCCTAAAAACTCTTGACAATCATTTTAGTCCTTACATTTTAGATAATTTTTTCATATATATTGAAGGGAGATCTCAGCGAGCTAATTAGAATTGATAGGAATAAAACTAGAAAAAGAAGTTACCTCCTAACTCTATGATAACTAGAAAACCCGAACTAGTTTTTAAAGGTTCTAGGTAAGGGACTGATTATATAATATGAAAAGATAATAATTACCATAAAATATTCTTTCTAAAGTAAGCTACTTTGCATTTGTTTTTAATGAAAAAATACATCTATTGTGCTTATATGCTTATAATTTATCTAAACTATGTGTATGTTTATGGTAGAAGACTACTAAAACCTAAGATAGTGATTTAAGACATGGGCCTAGCAGTAAGACTTAACATTAATTATAAAAATACGAGCATTGGACCTAAGAGGATTGTCATAACCCAATTTTTGACCCTTTTATTTTATTGTTATTATTACTATTATTTTATTTACTAAAAAATGATAATAAAGAAAATGAAAAAATGATGATGAAAAAATAATTAAAAAATGAAAAATAAATTAAAATTTGGGTTAAGGGCAACATGATTGGAAATTTTGAGACTTAATTGAACTTGGAATTAATTTAATTAATCAAATGAAGGGCTTAATTGGAGAATTGATAAGTTTTGAGACTTAATTGAGCTTGAAATTAATTTAATTAATGAAATCAAGGACTTAATTGAAGAAATACCAAAGCTTGAGGTTTAATTGGGGTTCAAATTGCAAAAATTAAAATCCAAGGACTAGCTTGAAAATGGCGCGGAAATGCAAGGATCCAATTATATTTTAACCAGGGGCTTGATTGCAAAATTACAAGAATTCTAAGAACCAAACTGAAAGCAGCCTTTGAAATTGGAAAACGGAGTCGTTTTGTGCAGGCGACTGTTTGCTCGTTTTCTTCCTCTGCAGCGGCTCCGCCATTAAACGCAGGGACGTTTCTCCATTGAATGGAGCGCCCCACGCCATTACTGTCGCCTGTTACAGCGCCGATCCATATCCCAGCCCTATAAAAACCCAGATAAAGGCAACCTCACGAGGGGGACTGCAGGAAAGAAAAACGGGGGACTGCAGAAAAGAAAAACAGAGGACTGCAGGAGCAGAAAAGGAAGGCAAAGAAAAAACCAGGAGACAAAGACGAAGAGAGAAAATAGAGAGGAACGAGAACAAAAAAAATAGAGAGATCACGGGAGAAAAAACCATGGGGGGGAAGAACACTGGAAACAAGGAGCGACACAGTGATGAGAATCAGCCCCACATTTGTCTTCATCCTTTCATCTCAAAACCGAAGGTGACAGAACACAAACATGAGAGGGTCTGGTAAACAAGAGAAACGAAACAAAAAGGAAAGACAAGCAGAAGGAACAAGAGGAAACTTGAAAGCAGGAGCGTCGCCCTCAGCAATCTCGTGCAAATTTTCTGCAAAAGAACCAGGTAAGTTTACTCTTTTTCCCTGCCTTTTGTTTTAATTCACTGTCTGCCATTTACTTTGAATTTACCTGTTTATGCACGCGTGCTTTATGTGGCCCAGCCGGGTCACTGGCTTGGGCCAGTGACCAGGCTGGGCCAGGCTTGGTCTAGCCCAGTCCCAAAAAAATAAAAAAAAGGAAATAAAAAATATAAAAATATAAAAAATATAAAAAGTATGCATATATATATATATATATATATATATATTTAAATTTATTTTTATTCGATTTATTTAAAGAGCTAGAGTCAGCAACACCATTTATTTTTGTTTTGGGTTACGTAATACTTACTAATGCCAGAGTTGGAAGTATTCGTAGTTGAATATTCACTGACGCCAGAGTCAGGAATATTATAAGCAAATCATCATAGCATAAACTAATAAATGTTTAGCAATTTAAAACAAAACCAGCAATGCAGTCTGCCTCAGGTAGAACGTTTAAGGGGTGATAATATCTTCCCTTTTACATAACCAGTCTCGTACCATAGAATCTCTGTTGATCGGTTAGGGTTCCTAGTGACCATAATACTAGATAGTGACTCCTTAAACAAGACATTTTCCGCTAAAAGAACAAGATGCCAGAAATCTGTTCTTTCCTTGTAAATTTTTTAGGGATGCCGCGATGTCGGGTGCGACAAAATAGCAACTCCACTAGGGACTTTTTAAGATTAAGCTTTGCTTTTTGTCTTATTATTGCTATCTTGTTTGTTGTGTTTATTTGTTTATTTTTCCTGCATTTACTGCTTTAGCATGCATCTTTGTTTATATTGTCATGCATTACTTTGAGAGCACACAATTTACAACCTATGATAAGTGGGGGAGTAACGGTACCCCAATGGCTTTAGCTTGGTAAGACTCGTGAAACCATCCAACTCTCACTTGATTGTTTACTTGGAAGTGGTTGATATGCCAAACTGATATTACTCAGGGCCTCTATCTTTACACTACTTGTAAGCCTCATATCAACCTTTCACAGACGATCACTAAGTATGCGAGAGACCCTTTGAAACTAGATAATGACCACCCCTTGATGCACTTAACAATTAGGATTTTCCCTACTAAGTTGTCACCCCGTGAAGGGCAAGTTTGCATTTCATACGTATTTTTTTAATCAACATTTTTGCATAAATTGCATGATTTACATTTAGCATGTTGAAATATAGGTTTCCCATTGAAACCCATCTATAACACTTGTTTGAGGAAAAGACAAATGAAAAACGAAGAAAGAGCCCAGTTGGAAGCCCAACATAAAAAAGAGGTGGACAATCTTAAAGAAGAAGTTACAGGACTTATTAGTCTACTCGAACAGGCCTTGAGAGAAAAATTTGGAAAAGCAACACATATAGCTCAGCCTGAACCTATGCCCATAAATCCCTTCAATCCATAGAATCTAGGGGCAAACGGTTTGTCATCTGATTTTCAATAAGCCATGCATTTCCAATAAGCATACCCTATGAGAACGCCTTTAACCATTGATTCTATAGAGAAGGAATCTCAAAAGAGCAAGATGGTAAAAGAAGATGGTCTGAACAAATTGGTTGCCTTAGAGCAAATGATGAGGGCATTTGAGGGAATTCGTCTATATGATCCTATAAAGGCTGCTAAGATGTGTTTGGTGCCCAACGTTGTCATTCCCAAAAAGTTTAGAGTGCCAGAGTTTGTCAAATATATAGGAACTCAATGCCTTATAACGCATCTCAAAGCATACTGCAACAAAAGGCTGAGGTGGTTGAGGATGAGAAATTATTGATTCATTTCTTTTAAAACAGCTTAAGTGGTGCTGACCTCACTTGGTATATGCAGTTGGACAATACCAAGGTTAAAAAATGGAAGGATTTAGTTAATGCTTTCATGAGGCAATATAAGTTCAATATAGACGTGGGCCCTGATCAATTAAACTTGCAAGTTATGGAGAAGAACAACAAGGAGTCCGTAAGAGAATACGCCCGAAGATGGAGTGAGGTAGTTGCACAAGTTAACCCTCCCATGTTGGAAAAAGAGATGATTAGTTTATTTTCCAACACCTTTAAAGCTCTGTACTTTGAATACTTTATTAGAAGCTCTGCACAATATTTTACTAACCTGGTTGTTATAGCTGAGAGGATTGAACAAGCCATTGGGTTAGGTAAATTTGCTGATCTGACTGAAAAGAATGGTTTCACTGAAAAAGGAAAGGACACTGAAGGGGGTTGCCAAGGCATTTACCATTCCTATAGCTAATTTCTTCACACCGACTCCTAGAAATCAACTATTTTGAAGATAAAGCTATAGTGATAATAGGTTGAGAATGGTCTGCATATGACTTCAATTAACTGTTGAAAAGATTCCCTTTTCGAGGAGAATGAATGATTAAAAGATTTTGAAAATTTCAATCAATGATTGCTAAATATTTAGCCCCTTTATGTGTTACCATGCCGATATTCATAGCCCAAGATGTTGGCATAAGTTCTTTGTTGTTGAACTTATTTTCTAAAGTTTCAATGAAATAATGAGTTTGTCATTCAATCGTGTTTACGACCAAGCATTATTCATCTTCTTAAGAGAGTTTTCTTATAAAATCTCACGAATACACCTTTGAAGCCTCGCGTGATCTTATAGACGCAATTCAAGAGCTCACGAATACACTTTTGAAGCCTCGCGTGATCTCATAAACGCAATTCATCTCTTTTACCAAAATCAATTTCCCTATTGGAGTTTTGAAAAATTGATCTAGCATTTTGATTTCAAAAAATAATTTGATGTTTATTTAAAAAATGATATTTTTGACATTCTACTTGTAGAATGACAGGTAAATCAAGCAACTCCATCATTGAAGTGACTAAATTATAAACCAAAGAAAAAAAGAAAAAAAGAAATGAATAAACACCCTTACCCCATGACTCTTGAATCATGTATTTGTAAATGTATGAATAATGGTATGTAGTGAACTCCTTGCTCATGATTCATGAAATGCATCTTTGCAAAGACAACCATCATACTGGATGAGGTCAAAGTTTATTGATCTTAACTGCTTGTGCTTGAAATGAGGAAATGTCATCTTTGTTATTCCTTTCACGTTCTGAAATAAGTACATCCCTTGCAATCCCTTTTTAAGCCTAAATAATTTTTCTTTCATGAAAAAAAATCCCGACTAGGATCACACCCCACACTAGGGGGCAAGAGAAAATTTCAATGAGAAAAGAAAAAAACCGTGAGAAAGCCAAAAAAAGGCATAAAAGCTCAAGAAACTCAAGTGCTAGGGGGCATGCCCAAATCACTAGAAAAAATGGCATCCAAGATAAAGTGAGTATGCCCTAGCAAAGCAAAAAAAAAAAAGAAAAAAGAAGCAACAAATCAAAGAATAGTGGTAAAAGAAAATATGAATCACGTCAATAGTCAAACTGTTGATAGAGATCCTTAGTCTTTGAAACCCTGAAACACTCTTTGAGCCTTATGAATCCTTTTCTTTCATAGCCAAAAACCACAGCCTACGTTACATGTCGGTAGAAGTTCTTTCTAATCAAGCAAGCAAGCAACCTGGAACAATAAACAATGCTCTTAAAATGCAAAGAATACTTTTTCATAAGATTCATGAAATCAAGAATAAATTACTCATTATTATTCATGCTGATAAAAATGAATGTTCAAAAAGAGACAAGGTTTTCTCATACAAAACCTCGAGCTTTTTCTCGAGCCCTCCACTTTGAAAACCTATAAAAACAAAAGGTCATCTCATGACGTATTTTGACCGAAGACCTCATTGCCAAACACAAGAGCAAATAATCTCTTTTCCAAGAAAAAAAATAACCAAGGAGTTGCAAGATTTCAAAAGTAATTTGTTTTAGACTAACATTGAAATAATTTTTGTTTTCAAAATGCAAGATCCAAGATTTCAAAATTTATTCTAAACCATACTCCACCAAATAGAAAAGGAGAGAAATGAGAGAATGGCTTCTTAAAACCATTATTTGTCTAAGTCGCTGACAGAGCACACTTAGGGGCAATGACCAATACACGGGAGCAACATTGTGTTTAAAAGGAAAAATTCTACAAAATGAGATGGTAATTTCCTTCAACTAGACAAGGGGGCATTTTGGTTTACAAAAGACAACTTGATCCTTTCAGCAAGTGACACCGAATGTTTCTAGCAATGAAACAAGGAGTAATGAGTGATCCTCTCAAATTACTTGACGAGAAAGAAAATCTTTAGCAAGCAAGTGGGTCACGATGGGCACCACAAAGACTGAGTTGTGCAAACAAATCTGAAAATAGACTTACATGGGCCAACTCGGGTGGGCTAGAAGCCAAACGACAAAGATGACCCAAATCAGAGGTAGCAAGTCCTTATCAATCAAGCAACAAGAAGACTAAGAAGAAATGGGGGCCTATATTTCAAATCAGGTAAAGATACATGCATATTATCTAAACTTTGAGACATTGGACAATGAGTTTTGCAAATTTCATTAGAGAAAATTATAACGGAATCCATCAAGTGGAAGGCCAACTTAAAATGGCTAAGATTGAAATTGCTTTTGAAAATATTTCACTTTTGAGAATTTTTCAACCTGAGTAGGCCACCCATAAGAATTAGGCCACCTGAAAAATTTCTGTATTTTTCCACCACCTTTCATTTTCCATTCAAAGTAGTGTGTTTCCTAACCCTACCTCTCTTTTCAAGAGCGCCTTTGAGCCCTCACCTCTTTCGAGCGCGTCTTTGAGCCCTCACTTCCTTTCGAGCGCGCCTTTGAGCCCTCGCGTCCTTTTGAGCGCGCCTTTGAGCCTTCGTTTCCTTTTCAAGCTTGCCTTTAAGCCATCACTTCCTTTCGATCACGCCTTTGAGCCCTAGCATCCTTTTCAAGTGCGTCTTTGAGCCCTTGCTTCCTTTCGAGCGCGCCTTTGAGCCCTTACCTTCTTCTCGAGCGCGCCTTTAAGCTCTCGTCTCCTTTTCGAGCATGTCTTGGAGCCCTCGCATCCTTTCGAGTGCCTCTTTGAGCCTTCGACCATTCTTTAGAGTGCGTTTTCGAGGCCTCACATTCTTTTGAGTGAGCCTTTGAGCCCTCATTCTCCTTTTTTTTTTAACTTGGGTAGGTCACCCATCACAATGAGATCCTTTCTTTTTTTACTTGGGTAGGTGCAATGAGACCCTTTTCTTTGAATTTGTCAAAAAAAATCCTCGTTTTATTCTTCATTGGGCAGGTCGCCTAAAACAATTAGACCATTCGCGAACCCCTTTTCGCATTTTATTCTTCCTATCGGGCAGGTCACCTGGAACAATTAGACCACTCACGAAACCCTTTTCACGTTTTATTCTTCATCGGGTAGGTCGCTTAGAACAATTAGACCACTCGCGAAATCTTTTACGTTTTATTCTTCCTATCGAGCAGGTCACCTGGAACAATTAGACCACTCGCGAAACCCTTTTCGCATTTCTTTTTCCTATCGAGCAGGTCGCCTGGAACAATTAGACCACTCGTGAAACCCTTTTCCCGTTTTATTCTTCAATGGGCAGGTCGCCTGGAACAGTTAAACCACTTGTGAAATTCTTCACGTTCTTTTATCATCAGGTAAGTTGCCCAAAACAATTTGATCCATTTAAAAAAAACAAAAAAAATGGGTCATCTTCCAAATGACTTAGTTTCTTGATTTCTACATCTCTCTATAAAAGTCTTATGTCAATCTACTGTTTTCGAAGTTTTCAAGACTCTAAAAAAAAAAAGTTCTTTCTGTATCTATTTTTCTTTATAAATTTACTACACAAAGTTAAAAGAAAATGAAAATTTTCAATTTCTTTGTATAGTAAATATTATAAAGAGGGGGCAACTGTCATAACCCAATTTGTGACCCTTTTATTTTATTGTTATTATTACTATTATTTTATCTACTGAAAAATGATAATAAAAAAAATGAAAAAATGATGATGAAAAAACAATAAAAAAATGAAGAATAAATTAAAATTTGGGTTAAGGGCAACATGATTGGAAGTTTTGAGACTTAATTGAGCTTGGAATTAATTTAATTAATCAAATGAAGGGCTTAATTGGAGAATTGATAAGTTTTGAGACTTAATTGAGCTTGAAATTAATTTAATTAATGAAATCAAGGACTTAATTGAAGAAATACCAAAGCTTGAGGTTTAATTGGGGTTCAAATTGCAAAAATTAAAATCCAAGGACTAGCTTGAAAATGGCGCGGAAATGCAAGGATCCAATTATATTTTAACCAGGGGCTTGATTGCAAAATTACAAGAATTCTAAGAACCAAACTGAAAGCAGCCTTTGAAATTGGAAAACGGAATCGTTTTGTGCAGGCAACTGTTCGCTCATTTTCTTCCTCTGCAGCGGCTCTGCCATTAAACGCAAGGACGTTTCTCCATTGAATGGAGCGCCCCACACCATTATTGTCGCCTGTTACAGCGCCGATCCATCTCCCAGCCCTATAAAAACCCAGGTAAAGGCAACCTCACGAGGGGAACTGCAGGAAAGAAAAACGGGGGACTGCGGGAAAGAAAAACAGAGGACTGCAGGAGGAGAAAAAGAAGGCGAAAAAAAAAAACAGGAGATAGAGACGAAGAGAGAAAATAGAGAGGAACGAGAACAGAAAAAAAAAAAGAGATCACAAAAAAAAAGAAAAAAAAACGGGGGGGGAGAACACTGGAAACAAGGAGCGACACAGTGAGGAGAATCAACCCCACATTTGTCTTCATCCCTTCATCTCAAAACCGAAGGTGACAAAACGCGAACAGGAGAGGGTCTGGTAAACAAGATAAACGAAACAAAAAGGAAAAACAAGCAGAAGGAGCAAGAGGAAACTTGAAAGCAGGGGCGTCGCCCTCAGCAATCTCGCGTAAAGTTTCTGCAAAAGAACCAGGTAAGTCTTTTACTCTTTTTCCCTGCTTTTCGTTTTAATTCACTATCTGCCGTTTACTTTGAATTTACCTGTTTATGCACGCGTGCTTTATGTGGCCCAGCTGAGTCACTGGCTTGGGCCAGTGACCAGGCCGGGCTAGGCTGGGTCCAACCCAGCCCCGAAAAAATAAAAATAAAAACAGGAAATAAAAAATAAAAAAAATAAAAAAAATGTTAATCTTAATCTGAGCCCCAAAAAAAACAAAAAAAAAACAGGAAATAAAAAATATAAAAATAAAAAAAATGTTAATCTTAATCTGGTAACAGGTATAATTTAACCAAAATAAAAATAAAAAATAGAAAGGAGAGGACAATCTTTTCCCTTTTTCCTTCTATATTATGATATTTTCTGGCTGTGCCGTCCACTTTCTCCCCAGATCCTACTCCCAGCTCTTAAATATGCTACCATTTTTGTTCTTTTTTCCTTTTCCTTCTTCAGTAATCTACGTGTTCTTTTTACTTTTTGTGAAAAAGATGCTTTGGTTTTAGTGACAGGAAACTTGATGCAAAGGTATGGTCAAAATAATGGGTTTGAAGAAGCATAAAAAGCGGCACGCTCCCTGTGTACGTGGTCAACCGTGAGAGAACAATGAATCTATCGTGATTAAATCTAAATACTTGGATTTATTTTGTTTCTGACAAATATTACAATTTTGTACATAACTAAGAATAATTATTAGATAAAATCGTAGTTAATACAGGAATACTTAAAAAAATAAAAATCTGTTTTTTTGTCTCTCTTTTTTCATGAACACATTTTCTCTCTACTTTTTAAAATTCTCCAAAAATTATCTCTCTTGAATTTTTTCTCTCTCTAAATTTGTTTCTTCTCTTTTTTAATTTTAGTATTTTTTTTAATTCTTTTTGAAAATACATGTGAAAACGGGATAAAAAATGGGTTAAGAAAATCATGAAGAATATGAAAGTGGAAACTTGATTAGATTTTCAGTGCAAATTGGTATCGTTAATGCTTCATCTAATTATATATGATGTCTTGGGAAGAGGGTGTGTTTGGAAGTTCGGAATTTGACCATAAATAAACACTTCGGGTTGAATATCTATTTATGATAACTATTTGTTAGTTTTAATTTATTTTTTTTCCCTCTTACTCCTAAAAAAAACCTTGACAATCTTTCCAGTCCTTATATTTTTGATATCTTTTTCATATATATTAAAAAGAGATTGCAGCGAGCTAATTAGAATTGATAAGGATAAAATTAGAAAAAACAGTTACCATCTAACTCTATAATAATTAGAAAACCCTAACTAGTGTTTAGAGGTTTTAGGTAAAAGACTAATTATATAATAAAAAAATAATTACCATAAAATATTTTTTATAAAATAAGTTACTTCGCATTTGTTTTTAATAAAAAAAATACATTTATCGTGCTTATATGTTTATAATTTATCTAAACTATGTGTGTGTTTATAGTACCTAAGATAATGATTTAAGACATAGGTCTAATAGTAAAACTTAATTATAACTATTAAAATAAGAGCATTAATTGAACCTAAGAGGATGGTAATGTTAATTAGGCTTTGGTCTATTTTATTTAATGATATTAAAAAAAAAACTTGAAGGCCACAACACACACATACTCACTCAGGTATATAACCTGATATAAAAAAACAACTAAATAAACATCAACACATATTCAACATTAAGATTTAATAAACAATAAATATAACCATATAAATTATACTTACAAGCCAAAGTCCAAAATAATATATACAAAACTTCTATTACGCATTTCAACCAACATATCCATGTTCACACACACAAAAAAAAAAAAAACTGAAAAAGAAGTAACAATTTTTTTTTTAATCTACAAATTCGCAAGAAAATGGATTGCCTCGCATCTTTATGGGACGCAAATCCCATCACAGTATCTAGTTATGGAAATTCCATGGCTAATTAGGTCCTGTCCCGGAAGCAACAAGGAATATTCAAGACCTACTCTGCTGGGCAATTTGAAGATTTCTTGGCACCCGGTCTCGTAACAAAAACAACATTTTAATCAAGGGTTGCAACTAAAATTCATCAACGTTAAAATCCGAAGTAATTTATCTTTCTGTAGTGGCTTGGGCTGCAAATTGAAATGCGTTGTTCTGTTCTTGATTACCAAGAAAACTGGTTATCGTGAACGTCATGCTCCTGTTACAATCTACTAGTCAATTCATCTAGATAAAAAACAAAAAAAAAATCCATATTGTTGACTTTTGAGATTTTGTAATTTTTTTTCTTGAACAGCTTAATGATTTTTTTGTCCAATGACCAGATATGCAAACAAATATAATAACAAATAATTAAAGACCGAGTAAAGTAATCTAGATTGGAAAAAGTAAAATAGAATTAATCTTAAGACAATTTTTTTTAATGAAACGATCAGCTTTGAAATCTGAAACTCTTAATTGAAAATTTACTTGTTGCACATAAAATTTACTTTTTTAATGAACCTAAGAGGACGTAATACAATACGTTGCACATAAAAACAAACAAGATAGCTTGCGAAGAATTCCACCCATTTTGAGTCTTTGCTTTTGTCCGAAAAACATTAAAAAAAAAAATAGAAGATGTATTCTTCTATCTACAAGAAACGAAAAGAGCATCCACAATTAGTCAGTCAATTTGCTAGCCTATGTATATACACGCGCACTCTGAGTCCATTCCACTGCTGAACTCATCACTTCATTTTTTTCAGAATGGAAAGTTGGTTCCTTATCCTTGTCTCCATTTCCATCTCTCTCTTCTTGAAAATTATCTTCAACAATTTCTTAACCACGAAAACCCTACCTCCAGGTCCCCTATCCTTTCCTTTCATCGGCCACTTACTATGGCTCCGCATGTCCGCCTTCAAGATAGAGCCAATCCTTCGATCCCTCCATGCCAAGTTTGGCCCCATGGTTACCCTCCGTATTGGCACTCGCCCTGCTATCTTCGTTGCAGATCGCACCCTTGCTCATGAGGCTTTAATACATGGCGGCGCAGTTTTTGCGGACCGCCCACCAGCTGTTGCTACACGAAAATTTTTAACTAGTAATCAGCATAGTATTAGTTCTTCCTTTTACGGTCCAACATGGCGACTTCTGCGGCGTAACCTCACAGCAGAAATCCTCCACCCATCGCGTGTGAAATCTTACACTCATGCACGCAACTGGGTTCTGCAAATCCTCCAGAATCGCATCGAATCTCAAGCGAAAGCCGGTCGTCCTATTTGTGTGATGGAACATTTTCAATATGCCATGTTTTGTCTATTAGTCCTGATGTGTTTTGGAGACAAGCTTGATGAAAATCAGATAAAAAAAATTATGGAAGTTCAGCGACAAATAATAGTGAATTTTAGTAAGTTCAACATACTCAATTTCTGGCCAGGAGTGACAAAGATCTTGTTGCGCAACCGTTGGAGGGAGTTGTTTTCCCTTCGAAGATGCCAAGAAGATGTTTTGATTCCATTGATAAGAGCAAGAAAGAAGGCCAAGGAAGAGAGGGTAAACAAAAGTGAAGAGGACAAGAAAGACTATGAAGATGAGTATGTTTTGTGCTATGTTGACACCATACTGGCTTTGGAGCTTCCGGAAGAGAAAAGAAAGCTCAATGAAGAGGAAATGGTTAGTCTGTGCTCAGAGTTTCTTAACGGAGGAACAGATACTACTTCAACAGCGTTGCAATGGATCATGGCAAATCTAGTTAAGTACCCGCAAATCCAAGAGAAGCTATTCATGGAGATTAAAGGGGTTGTGCAAGAAGGTGAAGAGAATATAAAAGAAGAGGAGTTGCAAAAGATGCCATATCTAAAAGCAATAATTCTAGAAGGGTTAAGGAGGCACCCGCCAGCCCATTTCGTGTTGCCACATGCGGTGACGGAAGATGCAGCGCTGGGTAAATATGTGGTACCAAAAGATGGAACTATAAATTTTATGGTGGCTGAGATGGGGTGGAATCCGAAGGTGTGGGAGGATCCTATGGCATTCAAGCCTGAAAGGTTTCTAAATAGTGGAGGGGAAACATTTGATATAACAGGAAGTAGAGAGATAAAGATGATGCCATTTGGGGCTGGGAGGAGAATATGTCCTGCTTATGGTCTAGCAATTCTTCATTTGGAGTACTTTGTAGCTAATTTGATTTGGAGATTTGAGTGGAAAGCTATGGATGGAGATGATGTTGATTTGTCTGAGAAAGAAGAATTCACAGTAGTGATGAAAAATCCATTACAGGCTCAAATATGCCCACGGTTGAAATAAATGATCAGGTTTATTATTATTATTATTATAAAAGATAAGGTTGATTTTGTTTAGTTGGACGACAGCTCTTGATGTAAGATGTAGCTCCTATGTTTGTGTGATATTTCTCCTCTTGTTTAAATCTGATTCCATTATATCAATATTCTATTGGATGCCAAATACCACCATAATTATTTTTGTTTGTGTTATTCTTTGTTTGTAAATGTTTATTCGTTTTTCCTCAGGGTTGCAGTAGCTAGGAAATTAATGGATCCCTCGTTTCGATCTGGCAAACTTGAAGCATTATTCTTCCTTTAAAAGTAGAATTATTGGCTGCTATTCTAGGCTTATCACTTATGTTAGGCTTGGCAGCAAGGCATAAATTGGTTATTTTGGAGATGGATTTGGATGTGTTTAGTCAATGCTATTAATGGGTTAACTATGGACCCTCTCTTCAATGTTGTGCATCTTCAAAAATAACTTTTAATTTAATTATTAAATTCCTTTAGTTTTGCTAAAGAGATTCCAAAAATCCTATTTCCTATGGAATTGAATCTTCTTAGCATTTGAGGTTGGTAGGCCCTAAAATTTTACTTTTTTGAGATTGATTATATTTTTTTAGTTAATTTAAGATTTTTTTTCTATTTAATTTAGAATTTTATTATTATTATTATTATTATTTTGTTCTGTTTAGGATTTGTTTTCTCATTATTTAAGCAACAAAAGTTCTAATATTGAGTTTTGATTATAACAAAATAAATTAAAAGGAAAAGATGATGTCTAGGGTGCACATTATTGTAGCTCTACACTCATTGATCCGTGTAATAATAAAATTATGAACTTTTTCCCTGCTAATGGGGTATTAGGGTTTTTTCTTGTTTTTTGAATAGTAAAAATACAAAAATATCTTTAGAGCCAAAGAATTTAGATTTTGTGTCTAGTGTCATTTACATCTTTTCACCTTTAAATGCATAATTCTTTTACATGATGCCCTTGAAGTGAAGGATGGTCGCGATCTTCAAGTGGTGTGTTGCATTATCTAGTGGCTAAAAAAAAAGCTTTTAGGTAGGTATCTAAATTCTCTCAATGGAACCTTCATCACTAGATGATGCGTGTCTTAAATAGTATTTTAAACGGACCTCAAGTTTGACGATAACAATTTTTTTTTCCTTCTTCTTCTATTTATCTTCCTTGATTTTTGCATTTGGCTCTCCAAATCTTCAAAACTACCCTTTAATTTGTTTTTCCTTCGAATTTGGTTTATGTTCTTTTTCTTTCTAATTTTTTTCCTTTGCCTTTTTGTAAAGTTTTGATTTTTTTTTGAAATTTATCATTCAATTCCAATTTGTTATGTGCTATTTTTTTTTCTCTTTGGTATTCATTCATTTGATTTGAATTTTTGTTTCTTTACCCTTTTGTGAAAATTTTAGTAGTTTTCAATTTCATCCCTCAATCTAAATTTATAGCATATTAATTTTTTTTCAATTTTATCATCATTCTTTTTATTTTTCTTGTTCTTTTGTTAAAGTTATTTTTCTTTTCAATTTCACCATTTAATCAAAGATTTATAGTTTTCATCTAATTTATTTTTATTTTTATCCCCTTTCTTCTCATTACTATTTTTTTGGATCCTTTCATATAATTCTTTTTTTTCTCAATTTCATAATTCATTTTTGTTCTCAATTTCATCCTTCAATATTTGATTTGCTAGGGATTGGGTTTGCAGTTTTTTCATGTATTGAGCTTCAAGTCTAATGACCTAGGTTACAGGTTTGAAAACTTAACGTAAGTTGATATCTTTTTTTTTCTTGTTTTCTTTTTTGATTTCATCATTCAACCTTATTTATGTTAGGCTATCCCAATCTTATGACCTGACCCACTTGTTTTACAGGATAATTCTGGTTAGCTCACTATCTAGGTTAAATGTCTATCACGCTACATCAAGTTGATTTAAACCCAGTTTTTTGTCCTTTTTTATCCAATTTCATTCTTCCAAAGGTTTTTTTCCAAGTTATCGTGATCGGTTTTTTTTTATTTTTTTTTTTTACAATCATTTTCTTTTTTATCATCTAATTAAAATAAAACCAATATATTAGACCCTTTCAGGGCAATTACCTAAGTCATTAGTCTTTTCTTATTTTTTTGAAATGCACTTGCGACACCTAGACATTGTTTTTTAGGGGGGAATATGGATACATGGTGTAGCATAGGTCCACGTCTAGTTATAACTATCAGAAGAGAATTATTTAGTAGTAAAATTGTATAAATCACAGTTTCTTTATCATCCTTTCTTTAAAAAATTATGTTCTTTTATTCCTATTCTTTTAAGTTTAGCTACATTAGTTGGTATTAGAGTCTAAAAATTCCTAGTGATTTATTATTGGGCGCTATTGAAAAACAATTACTTTAGAAGGTCATAAGACAATACATGTTCAAGTAGGAGGTGGGAGGCATTTTTAACTTGAGAATTAGATGTCCAAGACTAGAACATTAATGAACTAAAAACTAAGGATATATGAAGACAGGTTATAAAATCAACCCATTGACTAGCGGAGATAGACTTGCATAGAAGAATTTTAGGATTAACTTGTCAATTACCAGAGAGAAACTTAAAGGATTGTGAGGAGAATGATCAGGAATCTATAACCAATTTTGAAAGCGAGTTTCAAAGGTACAAGTAGAGGGGGTAGTTTCTTTTTTCATCTTTATGAATAGGTTATTTAAATTTTTTTATAATTTTAGTTTCTTTGTGGATTGGAATTAACCACTTGAATTCGATGAGAAAGAAGATGAAAATGTCATTGAGCTTAAGGATTTTAAAAAATCTAAAATTTTTATAAATTAGGATTTGCAAAGATTCTCTCATGAAAAATTATTTGATAATTCAAAGGTTTTATATGAAGTTAACTTTGAAATTTTGAAGAGGTAGAAAAATATAGATATAAATAATAAATGGATCATTCTATTATTCTTTGTATGTAATAAGTGTTCAATGTTGATGCTTGAAGAATTTCAAAGTAGTTTTGATGTGGTCAACAAAAGAATGTCTAGTTCATATACTCTCCACTGTTATCAAGGGGATAATAAAGACCTAGCTATATGACAATCTTTTTAACCTTTATAAGGTTCCTTTACTATAGTCTAAAGATGATTTTATTGTATTAGATATTGTAAAGAGATTAGCTTATCTTAATGAAGAGTCACATGATGAAGAGAAAAATAAATAAATAAAAGGGTTGTTAGCTTTTGTTGGACAACCATGAAATCAAGCTAGGAATAACTTTGATTGAATAACTATAATTTGAAGAGATTAATATAGATGATTTTTGTCGTACATGTAGTTTTATGATATGATATATAACTTTCAATTCAATCATTAAATAGAGCTAAAATTATATTAAAAGATTCTAGAAGCCTTGTTTTTTCAAATTAGACTCAAAAGTTACTATTCGGTATTGGTCATATTTTCCTAGTTAATTTAGAGTATTTTTTCTTTTTAATATATAATTCTTTTATTATTTTTCTTATTTTATTTAGGACTTTTTTTTTCTTTTCATAATGTAGCTTAGAATAGATGTAACATTGAGTTTTAATTTTAAGACTATAAAAAGAGAATTATTTAGTAACAAAAATGTGACTCGGAGTTTTATGTATTTTTTTTAAGGAAGTTTATATTTTTTATTCTTTAATTCCTACTTGTCTGTCGTCAATTGGTTTAATCATTTTTCTTGAATTATAGATAAATTAGAATAATATCTTAAAAAATAAATGTATACAAAATAACTAAAAAAATAATCGCTATTTAAAAAAAGCTAAATAAACAAAATAAAAAAGACAAAGGGTAGTAATTTAAATCTAAATTAAAAAAAAATTATTTTGAAAAAACAACATATAAAAAAAGATATAAATAAAAAAAAATATTATTGGGCCTAGAAAGCCAAGTCAGCGTGTCTGGCCCATTTAGTAAGGGCCACACGCTTGGGCCTTATTGTTTTTGGTAGAGAGGGCGGGCAACCACTTCAATGTTTTGGAAAAAAAAAAAGTCAAACGATGCGTCATTTGATGTACCTAAATTTCAGTCATTATGGTGGTTGAAAAATTAGAATTGAAGATTTTTTATCCAGAACACCTAGAGAACACCCTAGGCATCATGATAAATTCATTCATGGTCTCAAAAAATCAAAAACCATCCCAAAACCATAAATCAACCCGAAACTAAAAATTTTCTTGAACTTAGATATGTATTTTTAGGCACTTTCAAGGTAAGAAAAAGACACAAAAATGAACTTTCCTCATCAAATAAAATCACTTGACACAAAGTTCGACCGTTTTGATGGTCAAAATCGGTGTCAACAACATTTCTTTTTCTACCACTAGAATCCAGTGATCTCTCTCTTTCCTCTCTCAAACCAAAGATTAAAAATAACAAAAATATTTTTTTATACCAAAATTGAATTGAAAAGATATCGAGGGACTGAATAGATATAATATGTAAAGTTTGAGGACTAAAATAAACTTTTTGTGAAAATTTTGAAATCATCATTCATTTGTGGTGTTTGTTAAACTATGGTATCTTGTCTTTCAAATTTTTTTTTAGTTAATAAATTTGATTCAATTGTTTTTAATTCAGCCCCAAAAAGATGCAATCACTAAAAAAAAACTTGTGGATCAAAATATAAAAAAAATTAAAAATGATTGAATGTAAAATATAAGAGAGTGAATAATACATTCATAGTAAAATATGAGAGAGTGTTTTCTATAAAATAATAATAAGTATTTCTAAATATAAATGAACTGTTATTGATATTTATCCAAGATTAATGATAGATGTCTTTCTTTGTTAGTGTTTAGAAACGCAAGCCAACCTGTATTTTTAAAAAATTCAAAAAAATATTATTTTGCTAAATTATTTTTTTAGATCATTTTGATGTGTTAATTTCAAAAATAATTTTTTAAAATAAAAAAATATTATTTTAACATATTTTAATATAAAAAATATTTTTAATACCAACCCCATCAACATTTCCAAAGCGTCTTGTCGTTTTTATCTGGATGATTCGTCCAAGTATAGATAGCGCGTTGAAATGTCAATGATGCAAGCCCGCAAATTACAAGGAGATTAAGCTGTGAATGACAAGACGGTGGGCCCACGGATGCCATGAGGGTCAACAGTTGTGGCTGTCGGTGGTAAATTCCAGAGAGATGGAATGTGAACCAAACATCTTTAAAGGGCAAAGGAAAATGAATGGAATGGAGAAAGTGAAAAGGAAACGACATTCTTTAATGTTATAATGGAGACGGTGGGCCCTGCTGGACCATGCTAAGAGACAAATAAAATATCTCTCTATCAAACAATTGAGCAGAAAAAACTATTATGCATCAAGCAAAATATCTCCTTTTTAATAATAAATGGCATTTTTTTCGAGAGAAAATAATATTTTTCCTAATATAGATAAATATAATATTTGTTAAATCTATATGAATAAATTAAATAAATAGCTGGAAATCAATTTATATTAGTTAGTGAACATTTTATTTTTAATAAACACTTATTTCATCTTTGTATAGCATGTTGTCATTAAGCTAAAATTCAATAGATATGACTCAATAATGTTATTGAAAACATTGAACATTTTATGATTTGGTCCCTATTTTCACTACCTGACATGCCCTCTCATATTCCTTGTTCTCTCTTTATCTCACCATATTCTAAAATCAATTAACAAATGTTCATGAAGAGATCGTATTTATGGTTCTTTTTACAACTTCAAAAGGAGATCTTGTATTAATAATCCATGGCTCAAATAGATTGTAATTAGATACGTGGCACATATTAAGTTGTAAGTAATTTTAAATTTTTTTAAACGTAAAAAATCATTAAGATGATGCAAGAGTTAAACTATTCGAGACTTGGATTATTGACTCGATTAAGTTTAATAAACTTGGCTAATTTAATAATATAAATAAAAAGATACAATTAACGTGTATTAATAAATCAAATAAATTATTTTATTTGTTCAAAGATGAAATTGAAAAAATAAATCATTTTAAAAAAAGACTTGAAAAGACTAAAATCAACTTGTATTAACTTTTAAAACTTGTGGTTCTAGTCATGAGCTTGAGACAAATCTCATAGAAGGCAAACCCTAAAACATACTAAAGCAAAATTCTCAATCAATAAAGTATTGAGGGATGAGATTAAAAAAATACAATAAAAAAAGATCCAAAACAAGTAGCAATAAGAGGAATGGAGACCAAACTTCAAATAAAAATAAATTAAAATCAAATGTTGAGGGATTAAATTAAAAAAAAAATTCAATTAAGAAATGATAAAAAAAATCAATCAAAAGAATAAAGACCAAATTTAATATAAAAATAAAATGAAACCAAATGATTGGGGGGAATTAAATAAACAAATAATAAAAAATAAATTATTAAAAAAATAAATAGCAATTAAAAAAATAAAAACCAAATTGAATACCAAAAATAAATGTGAGCATGCATCCTTAAAAAGAAATGGATTTTCCTTCAAATTTATTTACTTTTTTTCACTTACCCAATCTTTTTCCCACATGCCTCTAAACTTGATTCTAACAAAACAATATCCTTACAATTATATATCACAACTACAAAAATTCATTTTCCCATAATACCCCAACATCACTTCAAACCTCAATATACTAAGTTTTCAAAACCAAACATATTAAAAGTTGTTCTTACCTAGAAACAATAAAGAATCAAAGAGAGATTTGGAAGAAATTCTAGCTTTCTTTCACTTTTGCTTTTCTCTTCAAACCCTTTAAAATCACTCACTTTTTCTTTTTTATCACTCACTCCCCTTTTAATTTCTTTAAACCCCTACTTCTTAAGATATTTATCAAAAAGTTTGAAGGAAAGAGAATTCAAAAACCCTAACTCCCTCTCCCAGACCAAGATGCCAACCTTAAGAAGAGAATAAAATGAATTTATACTTCTTATTTTGCCTATTTGTAAATTGACTCCTAAAGATTTTAATGTTTTTTTTTTTTGTTCCCCATATTTTTAACAAATTTTAATGCCACACCTAACTTTTTTATTATTTAATTCACTCTTTAATATCCACTTAAATAATTATTATTGAAAATATTTTTTTCATTTTTTTATTTCTACGCAACTTAATTTATTTTTCTTATTTATAATATTTTTATTTTAGACCGAGTGTTTACATATTGTAAACCTCATCCTCCTAAAAATCGATAAATAAATGTTAAATATAATAATTCTTAAATGAAATATGAAAAATTATAAGGAAAATTGTTGTGATTTGAGATGAACATCCCTAATAAATAACTTAAAGTTTGGATGAGATAAAATAATAAATTGGTATGTGAAATGTCAATCCAGTGACAAATTGCATAAATTCTCCAATCAAGTAAATTAAATATTTTAAAGGAAAATTTTTTTATTGTTGTTTATAGGAATCCCCAATGAATTAGTTAAAAATCTTAATAATTTAAGTAAATAAAACAGTATATAAATTCAGATTTTAGAGTAAAATTATTGACTGTCTATTTTTACGATATCAAGTATAACTATCAATCCGATTGTCGGATTGAGATGAAATTTTACAAGTCTCTTGACATATTGTTTTATCTTCAATTAAAATTTTAGGGTAATCAAAAATCTAGAAGGCCTTACGAGAGTGATGATGATCAGATAAAAATACAAAAAATAACACATTAACTTATTAATGATATTGTTGTAATTTTGTCCAAATTCTTCTCCTCTCTACAGTTTCGATAGACAACCCTTAGAAAGAAGAAAGAAGGGAAGAGAGGAATCAAAAACTTAACAAAAAAGAGGGGATTAAGGAGTTGATTGTGAGCTTGAGGGAGTGAGGGAAAACTTGAATCTGGTTTGAGGGAGAGAGTTTAGAGAGAAGCTAGAAAGAAATAGAAATATGACAGCATCGCCGTGAAACCTATCCCGTCATCACCCACCGTCAAATTTATCCAATTTCTTGATATGGTGTTCTACTTAACCACCTCTACAATCTTACCTTTGGGTACTCCAATATCACATTCCATTTGGAAGTTACAGCTGGCGAAGTTAAACTGTACAAAGCTAGAATTTCTTTATTCAAAACAACAAAGTTTAGCGTCGTCTTTCTCCTCCTGCCATTATTGGAATGCCACTATATTTTGAATAAAGGTTAAAAAGATCTAGTTATTGCTTATAAATGGTGGAGATTTAAAGCAAAGCCACTAGGAAGATCATGCTTATAAATGGTGGAGATTTAAAGCAAAGCCACTAGGAAGATGATCATCTTTAACAGTAAAGATCTAGAAAATATTGATTTCCAAGTCAGTACTTAGGTATACAGTCAATCATGTCTAATTTAATTGGGTTTGAAAATATAATATATTGCCCAAGACTCCAAATTCTATATTATGATAATTGGGTTTTAAAATATAATATATTGTTAATGATTTATTGCTAGTTTATTTTATTTTCATATATGATATATTTAAATTATCATTTAATAGTATGTGATACTATTGTTTACATCAGCAACAATAATGTCACTATACATAATGACATAACATAAATATGTTATAAGATATTATGTAAAAAAATCAGATTATGATCAATTGAACATAATTTTAACTAAATTGCATTGCCTCAACCCTAATTTTCAAAATTGATAACAAGTTAAAACAAATTCTCAAAATTTAATGTAACACATACTTCACCAAAATTAAATATAATTCATCATATCAAATCTAATTAATATTTTCATATTCACTTGCATGAAATCAAACCCAAATTTATAACAAATTCAAACAATTCAAAGAAAATACAAAATTCAGCGACTTATCCATAATTCAATGCAATGTATAATTGATAACATGAAACATCAAGCATAATTGATAACATTATTAGTTAATTTCAGCCAATTCACACAAAATCCTTAATGCAGTAATTTATTCAAAATTCAACGCAACAAATAATTCATTAAAATAATTAATTCCTAATTAATTGATGTTATTTTTATGTTCACCTATTACAAATTAATTATAATTAATGGTATTCATAACTAATTTATTATTAATTCAACAAGTTCTGAATTCAACCCAAACCCTAAACAATAATTTTATTTCATGTAAACCACACACAAATTAAATATAAAACCCATATATTTAATAAAAATACAGTATGTTGTTAATTCAGTCATATTTCCAGTTCGAAACCTACATGATAACCCTTCCAATGAGATCAGATTTGAATCAGAACACTACTCTACCTTGTCTTGTGGATCAAGCAAGCTGGATGCTGGATGTTTTCAATATGGGATATAAACAAATTTGACTTGATGAAATGTGAGCAGTATATCAAGCTGGATGATGACCGTTTTCAATTTGATGGCTTATTTCTGGTTCAATGTCTGATAAGCATGAATGATAAACTTGAAGTATAGTGCAACGATAATCGAGTATGTTGCTGAATTAACTGTGGCCTTTTTGAGTGCCTTGAGGTGAAGCAACAAAGGCAGTGCCTCTGAAACTATTCCAGAATTTTGCAGTCTTGTTCCGAAAAAATAATCTTTTCAAGACTAAGCCTTCGAATTTCTTCTATCGCATTTCAAAAAATTCTCTGAATAAATGAATGCATTGCTAAGATTCAGATTTCTTATTACTTTCATGAATATGGCAATATTTTTTCTGTTTTAGAATCATGGTCAAATTATACATGGTACTCACCAAAAAATAAAAAATATAATAGGCTGACAAGTCATGGCCTGAGATCGATAGGAGAAAGACTATATCTTTGTGAAGGGATGCGGCCCAATATTTGAAACACACAGACCCTCTTCATTCACTTCAAGCAGATTTCTACGAATGATCTCGATCTGTAACAAGACTGTAATTTGGAGAAAATCCTTGTTTCTAGCCTCTTTATCGTACAAATTCATTTCTCATAATATACATAAATCATCGGTACTATTCCTTTCCTACATGAAGAAACAGGAAGAAAAAGAGAAATTTTATGCCCCCTCCTTAATATTTGCACTCTTAGAATAGACCATCATGAACCATGACCAACCTCCTATTCGATCAGCCAAGTTTCTGGTTGGCACGCTGCTATATAACCACCAGAAGAAGTTTTTGGAGTGAAACATTATTCTACTTTAGATTGTTTTATCTGATTCTCATAATCTGAACATTGATCAGCAGTGCTAGAAGGCATTTGTAGGCAGTTTGATGTGGTCTCTGCCTGTGGTTGTTGCAACATTGATGTAAAGCTTGGACCTGCAATATTCTCTTGCTGACAAGAGAAGTTTATATGTTCTTGTTATTAAATAGCCACTAGATTATATGGTGCTTAAATATCGCATAGTATTTCAACGATTCCCAAAGAGGGAGAAACCTTTACAGCAGAGAATGAGGTTGGAGGCATGAAGGCAGAGAGGAGCTCAGTTGATGACATTGTCGAGAAAGCTTGGTACCAAGATGGGAAGACCTCACTGTTTGAGTTGTTGATATTGCTTCCTTCCATGTTGTTGCAATGATTTGCATTTACGTTATTAGTCGCATGAGACAATGCATCAAAAAGTGTCATGGAGGATTGGTTGCTGAAAAAAAATGCCCAAAAAAAGAAAGAACAAGAAAATGTTCCATCAAGAGCATAAATCATACAAATTTCCCATCTTCCTTGTACAAGATTTTCAGGCTTTATTTACCTCACAGGAACACAAGACGATTGATCAGATCCTATGCGAACAGAGCTGGGGTTGTTTCCATTTTCAGGCAACCAACTTACAATATCATTTTCGAAGTCTGGCATCCCCCCGTTTGTATCTAAGAACATCTTCAAATTCAAAGATGAAATGGAACAAGTTTCATTTCCTTAATTAGTCCTAAAATTAATCAGTCAACTAAAATTCAAGATTGATGCCAATTACAAATCAAAGCACAGTCGATTACCTGCATACTCGAAGGGTCATAAGTAGATACAGCCGGGTTACTCAAGATGCATTTCTGCAACAAAGATTAGAATTAAAATGGATATTATAGCTAGTGCTAGTGCGCATGGCATTTTGGAACATAACACTTGATCATGTAATTACAAGAGAGAAAAAAACAAGTAACCTTTCTCTCTTCAAGACGTGCCATGGTATCCAAAAGAGTCTTCTCACATGATTCAAGCTCCATCATTGATGTGATTTTTAGAGGATCAGGCTCGTATAACCTTTCAATCAGTTATCCAACAAAAAAGAAATAATTAGAGTTCTATATGACTACAAAAGTGAAAAGGTTTTGTTGTTGCAATTTTCTAACCTTAACTGCTCCTCGGCCATATAAAGTTGATGTTGCAGATTACGAGCTTCTAGCTGGATTTCCTTAATTTGCACAAGAAAAAGAAAATCCATAAGTGCGCTCCATGTGTGGAAGGAAAAGAAAATCACAAATCCATGAGAAGATTAAGGGAAAAAATAAACACAAGTAGCTGTTCTATTTACCTCCATATTTAAATTCATAGCATGATCAGGACTGCAAGACAACGAAATAATTAGAGAAATTTTGTATCAATGGGAGCACAATGAATTAATTAAAATTAAATTGAGAAAGAGAATCCTGCTTTGCAGCTTGAAGAGCCATATCATTCTCAGTCTTGAGCTTCCTCAGGATATTGAGCAAATACTGCAATTAGATATGGGGATAAACAAAAGTGTAGGCTATAAGAATTTATATGCCCTGTTCAACCAAGACAAAAAAAAAATTATTACAGTTTACCTCTCGATTTTGAATGCCGCAGCTGCAAAATACATGGAGAAAATGTTCATATAATGTTGCAATACAAAAACGAAGGAAAAATAACACATACCCAAGAACAAAAACATATAATTTGGTAACAACATACCTAAAATCTCGATCATGTTCTGACATATTTATGTAACGTGCAATCACATCTTCGAGTCTATATATAAAACAAAAAACAAGGAAAATTTACAATCATCAGATTCCATGTTGCCACAAAAGAAAAAATGTCCATATCAAGAAATGAAAAATATGTATCATCAAGGGCAATAATGCTCACCTCCTCTTGCCAGAAAAATGACTGAGACGACCAGATGGAGAGAACATAATGAGAGCAATATCAATGTCGCAAAGAATTGCAAGCTCATAAGCTTTCTTAATGAGTCCATTTCTACGTTTGGAGAATGTAACCTGCCGGTTTGTATTGTTCTCTATTCTCTTTATCTGGAGTTTGACACGGCCCATTTTTAATTTACATAAAATATGAAAAACAAGCAAGTCCCTGATCAGCTACGTATAAAGAAGAAGGCAAGGTATAAATTAACAGAAATCTGCTGATAATGCCTCTTCTCTTTTCTTCTACAGAAATGAGAATCCCACCAAGTTAGAGAGAGATATGAAGAGGGTGTCTTCTTCCGTTAATGCATGAGCCTTGTTTCCTGGTTAAGGATGATTTTGACCATTTATGGTTAATAGGGAGTGCCCGAAAATTAAGTATTGATGTGGAAGAAGGGGTCGTAGTTTATTCACCTTGAAGAGTGGAATGGTTTGTTTTCGGAATCAAAACTAAGATTTATTATTTTCTTGGAGCAGGTTCTCTGAATGCTTCTCCAGACGTAAACATAGGCAAATTGCCTTTCAATTTATACCTTTACCATATTCATATTGTATAAATCTTTTTTCCATATTATTATTATTCGGCATTCAAAATTGTAAGAAAGATTATAAAAAAAAATTATCTTTTTATTTATGCATGCATTAATTTAATTTTCAATGATCTTCTTAAAATTCATTTAAGAAAAAAAATTAGTTTCAGTGTATGAAAATTACCTGAATATTATATATTAAACAAAAAAAGTGTTTTCAAAAAAAATATTCACAGTAGTTTTTCATATATATATATATATATATAAGATGGATAGCAGCTAAAAGAATACTACATATATCACATGAAGGAATAGTCATTTTTAATCTTTTTCTCACAAGAGCAAATTGCCCTTCACACTTACGTTAAACCAAGTCTGAATATGTGTGATTTATCACTCTGATACAAAATTTAAAAATATCTTATCGTTGTAAATACAAGACTCTTCAAAATTAAAAAGTCAAAAGAAAAAATAATAGAGTCATTTACTTGGTAATTAAAAAAAATTAAGAACTCTAAAATAGATATTAATCTCATATATTCGGGTATTATGTTAATTATGCCTATAAAAAATCGATATCACTCTTATCGCATCATTTCTAATAAAAAGTTATCTATAATATATGTTTTTAAAATTTATTATACGTATCTTATTAATTGTCTGAATTATTTCTAGGCTTTATATATATATATAATATTTTTAAAAGGGCATTGAAGAGTTGTTAAGAGATTTGATGCTAATCACTAAAAACAAGAGCTTTCACCGGTTTGTAATTTTTACAAAAATTTTAACGTTAATCCTTTAAAATAGAAGATTTTATGGGTTTAGAAAAATTTTGATGTTAATCTCTAAAAACAGAAGATTTAATCGATTTTGAAATTTTTTATGTTAATCCTTAAGAATAAGAAATTTTATTGATTTAGAAAAATTTAAATGTTAATATCTAAAAATAGGAGATTTCATTGATTTAGGAGAATTTTGAATTTAATCCATAAAAATATGATATTTCATCGATTTTAGGATTTAAACAAAAAAATAATCTCAAAAAACAGGAGATTTCATTTATTTAAAATAATTTTGACTTTAATCACTAAAAATAGGAGATTTTGTTGATTTTAACAAAAACTTTGACATTAATCCCAAAACTTAGGAGATTTTGTTGATTTAAGAAATTTTGATGTTAATCATTAAATATAGAAGATTCCATCGATTTAGAAGAATTTTGATGTTATACCTAAAAATAGAATATTTACTTTGATCTAATCCCTAAATATAGAAAATTTCATAGATTTAAAAGAGTCTTGACATTGATCCTAAAAAGTAGAGAAATTCATTAATTTAAAAAAGTCTCGACATTAATCCCTAAAAACAGAATATTTCATCGATTTAGAAAAACTTTGACATTAATCCTTAAAAATAAGAGTTCATCATTATTCAAGTTTCTTTTATTTATATATTAAGTATAAAGCTAAATGGTGTGGTGTTTTCACTATACATGAATTTATTGTTCACCCTCTTACATTTTACTATGGATTACAATAGTGCTATTTATGAAAATTTTCAATTTGGTCCTTAAATGGTTTTAGCACAATTTAGCCCTTTTCAATCCAAATTAGAGTCTAATCGCATGTTTTTTAGGGGGAGAGGGTTGTATTGAAAGACAATGGATTGAAATGCACAACATGAGTAACATAGGTGGCGTGTGCAAATTTATTTGTGAAGTACATTTTTATTCCCGATGTTTTTGTGCTATAAGGTGATCGGTCTTTTGAAATTTGCAAACATTCATTTTGGTATTAAACTTTATTTTCATCATTTTTCAGTCTTTGGTGGGTGAGAGGAGAGAGAGGAAATTGTCGGAATCTGACCTGGAGAAAAAAAGATGTCATTTCAGCTACCAAAACATTAATTTTTTGTTCCAAATGGTTCCATATGATGAGGGGAGTTTGAATTGGGTGTTTCTTTCCCTTGAAAGTGTCTAAAAATCTAGATTTAAGATCGGGAAGGTTTTCGGGTTTATTCTTGGTTTTGGACCGGTATTTTGCACTCTTGGAGCTTAAAGATTGGTTTCACAAGGTTATTAGGTCTTTTCTAAATGTTTTGAGTTGAAAATGGATGGAAAGCAAGTTTTTAGAGCGTATAAACCAGGCACCCCAATTTTCCAGCCACCAAAATGGTTAGAATCTATGTATGTTAGACAACGCGTCATTTGTTACTAAAATATTGTCAAATGTCCCCTCTCAAATTAGCCAGAAACCCAGAAACTTAAGGTTGAAGAAGGTACCAAACGACACATCATTTCTTTCCTTTATTTAATTAGGATTTATGATTCAATTAAACGATATCGTTTTGGACTTTTCACTTTTGATCTTGAAACTTCAATCCTTTCTTGATTTTAGTCATTGGCTTCATAAATTTTCAACTTGACCCTAGATTGGGCTTCTACCTTTGAAATTCTTTTCAATTTCACCTTTGATACAACTTAATTTAGTCCCTATATTTTGACATATTTTGCAGTGTAGTCCTTGGTTCCCTAATTTATATGGTTTTGGTCAAGTTGACTCTTAATCTCAATTTTATCTTTAATCACATCCTTGATTGAATTAATAAGATTCTTTTAACTTCAGTGTCTTTTCACTTTGGTCTTTAGTCTTTGGTATTTGATCAAATTTTATATATAAAAAAAAAAACTCTAAGGAGGCTTAGAGTTTCACTGTATATACACATATGTTATTGTAGATTGCTATAATGAAATTATTGTTTTGCTTTGCCCATAAAAAAACCTTAACACTAGCTACTTAGGGTAGAACAATCTTTTTACATAACCTATTGATCATTATAATGTTGATTAGAGCATATAGGTCCTTTTTTTAGCATAGTATAATTACTAAATCACTCTTAAAAGTAGATTTAATTAGCTAGAGTCTAGGGGCATGTATTTTCACTTTTTCAAAGCACAAATTACTAAAATATCCTCAAAAGTCAAATTTCTTTAATTAGCGTACAAGAGCTTTTTCATCTTTTCGGCTTGGTTTTTTTTGTTATTATCAAGTTGACTAAGGAGTAATTTGATAATTTAAATAAATTTTAAATATTATTTAAAAAAATAGCGCATGCAATGCAAGAGTTAGCGTATGGATGTTGCTCGTGCACTTCGAGCTGTAAGAGCGTTGTCACTCGACAGCCAAACACTAGCTTCCAGGATGATGTTAGAATCTCCTCGATAGCCTCTCCATGATTGGGCATGTAATCAACGGGCCTCCGATTTGACATCTACGGCCTTTTCTTTTGTTTTTTATTTTCTCTCTCCTCCTTAATTTTCATGTCAAACTCTCTAATTTTTCAAAGAAGCACTTCAATTTGTTTGTCTTTTTTGGATTTGGTTCTTATTTTTTTATTATTATTTGTTTTTTTTATCATTTTCTTGATTCATTTTATATTTTAATTTCATCCCTTATTTTTTTATTTCATTTAATTTTTATAATAAATTTGGTCCTCATTCTTTTGATGCTATTTATTTTATGGATGATTGAGAATTTTGCTTCGTGATTTTTTTGGGCTTGTCTTCAATAGGGTAACCCAGTCTCATAACTTGGGTCATGAGTTTTGAAAATTAGCTCAAATCGACTTCGGTCTTTGTTTTAGGTTTTTTTTTAAATTGATTTTTTTTAAATTTCATCTTTCAACATTAGGTTATTGAACCATTAACCTCGTGATTTTTTTCAATTTCTTTTCTATAAAGTTATCTTGATCTCATTTCTGAGTGACGAGTTAGTTGAGTTAACCTGAGTTGATTAAGCTTTTTATGTTTTTTTAATTGTTTTCTCTTTAGCTTTGACTTTCATCATTTAGTTTGCTTGAGAGTTAACCTCCATTATTTTATTTAATTTTTTTTTTACAACATTATCCCAACCTCACAACCAGGCCATAAGTTTGGCATGGTGAGTGAAGTCAAGTTTTTGTCCTTTTTTAAAATTAAATTTTTTTTCAATTCATCCTTCATTGTTTGATTTGCTAGTAATTGATCTTTAAAAATTTTTTATTTTTCTCTTTATGATATTATCTTATTTCCATTCAATTTTTTTTTTTGTTATCAAATAAAATTGTTGAGATATTTTAATAATATTTAATAATTTTTTTATAATATTGGCAAATGTTCATTTTTCTTAATTAGTCATTGTCTTTTTCTTGTTTTTATTGTTGTTGGCTTTTTTATAATAATATTATTAAATAAATTGAGCTTATTAAATCTATTTGAATCAATGACCCATGACCCGGTTTCCAAGTTTTTTTCTCTTTTAAAAGTGCTATCATCGCCTAAGAATACTTTTTTTATGTACATCGCAGACAACCTATCTAATTGACTCCAAATGTTAATTTTTTTTCAATAAAGCTCTTTATTGAATTAATAAAACCTTCAAACTTTACCATTTCTTTTTAGTCTTTGATCTTTTAATTCATGCAAATTATTTCAATTTCAACTATTGGCTTCAATTTTTTTTAATGAAACCCCTAATTGTCCCTCCAAATTATTCTTGACCTTTTGTTTCTGCGTTGGCTCAGTCCTTGGTTTTTTAAAATTTATTATTTTTTTATTTTATTCTTAATTGTATTTTTTTTCCTTTTTCTCGTGTTTTTTTTTTTTTTTGATTGTTTTTAACGGCTGTCTTTTTTTCAACAATATGTCCAATTTCATCAGCAAAAATGTTTTGATGCGGAATTTTTTATTTTAAAATAGATAAAAAAAAATAGATTATAATAATTAACAATAAAACTAAGCACAAAACTTGAGAGGAAAAGAGTAGATATGATATAAAAAAAATGATGAGAATAGAAAAAAGTTATTAAATTGAGGTTGATCAAAGATTATTTAATTGTTTTAATATTACAAATATCAATTAATTAGTTTTGCTAAACAGATAATTAAGTTATAATTAACTCAAAAAAATCATTAAGGCAAGAATATTTCTGAAAACAAACATGAACTTTAAACCCAGCAGCAAGTGCATCAATAATTAAGTCCAGGCCTTCCAATCTCTAGCCCGTCAATAACAGAATCAATGAGGGCTCCTATCCATATCCAACGATCAAAATTCCTCCCCTCCAAAAGATTTCTACCCTCCTAACTTTAACCACTTTTTGAAAAACCATAACAGACTACATTACACAGTGACCAAAACATGGCAGCACTCTCTGCTATAACATTCACAACCTCAGGAATAGAAAAACCCTCTTCAACACTAACAAGCCCACTTTCTCTTTCAAGCACACTTCTTCATTTTCATGTCTTTCTTGTTTGTCACATGATATGATGCGGACCTCTGGTCCTCATCACGATAAAGAAACAAACCTGTCTTTGAAGTCCGTTTCTAAGACAAAGAAGTGCATTCTTGATGTGGGTTTTGGGTCTTTTATCTGCTTCTGCTATTGGTTTCTCACCAATGGACGCTGAAGCAACCAGAATTGAGTATTATGCTACTGTAGCAGACCCACCATGTGAACTTAACTCTGTTCCCTCTGCCCTTGGTTATTGTGATGTTCTGTAGGGTCAGGTGTGGTGGATGCCCAATATAATGAGCTCATCAATGTAAGTTAACGATTTAGGAATTTTGCCAATTTCCTATCTTGGTTTTTTGTTTCCCTGAATTTTGCTTTATTGAAGTAAACATACCAAGCTTTAATTTCAAATTGACTAATTAATGATAGTTATTCAATATTTGTCTAGATTTGAGTAAGTTTTTATCTGTTCTTGATTGGTTTTTTTATGTTTTTCTGGGCAATGATGATTGGAGAATTGGGTTTTTTTTTTTGTAATTTTGAGTCTTTCATATTGAAGAAACTGTGAATTAAGTTGGATAAAGGACTAGACTTAATTGGAGTAATGAATTAACTTTATCCTCTAAAGTGCAAGTTTGTTTGATTCATGATCTTCTTCAATTTCTCAAAAAAAAAAAATGTTAGTCAGAAACAGCTATTTTTAAATGTGTCTGACTAAGGTTTCTGAGACCAGGAATCTTTGCGGCACTTCTAACTTGTCATTATGATTAATGCTTGTTTTGTGGTAATGGATCTCTATTAGTTGTATTCTGGTCATGAAATGTTCCTTAAAAATTCAACTTGTTTTAGTACAAAATTGGAATATCTTTTTTTCTGCTAGCAAGGAGCTATCAATGATCTCACCGGAAAAACAACTTTTAATAGATAGATGCCAAACACCATGAAGCGTCACAATCTTTGTTTTTCTTCCTCTCCCTCGATACAGGTCCGTGACACTGCAAGATTTGCTGATGGGATAGTCTTTGACAGAAGCTATAAACGCGGCAGACCTCTCGCCATGCGCATTGGTGTTGGAAAGGTGTGAAACTATTAGCTAGAATTATTAGTTTGGTTCAGTTTTCTTCTTAAACATACAAGTGGGAAGATTTTCTGTTGAACTCCTGATTTACAGCCGGTCATGTTTGAAGCTTCTAATACTAGGATCTAAACTACTTGCTACCATGTTTTATTTGAGTCACAACTCAAAGTGCTCCGTAGAGATTTTGTATTACTTTTACTGCTCGTCTTCATTAACAGGTTACATTATCTGCATTCTATGTTTGTTACTTGTTATTCTTTGATTGGATTGGTGATGCTTTATTCCTTCTCAATCTAATCACGATTGTGGGCAGATCACCATTTTCCACAACGTCCTCATGTAAGGATAGACTAGAGTTTTTATGTGCACTGCTTAACAAAATATTTGACACTTCTCTGTCCTGGCATTTTCTGTGAATCCTTCTGTTGTAAATTGTAATGATTAAGGATATTGAAGAGCTAAATTGACTCTTCCATTAGGAGATCAATAATTATAAGAAATCTACAGCAACACCAATTGAAACTTGTATGTGACTCTTGTGATTTGTGATCTTTCCTTCATGAAGCAGTTCTACCATTCTTCACAGAAACGAATAAACAGCATATGACATAGTAATTGATGCTGTCATTGCTGTGTATAATTTCCTCACATATATCTACACTGGTCAACTTTATTTTACATGGTTATTTATTTGTTCAGGTCATTGGGAGATTGGATCAGGGAATTCTAGGTGGTGAAGTGGTGCTCTCTATGCAAGAAGGTAAGATTTTGAAAACAACAGGAGTTCTATTGGTTTTTTTGTTGTGTATCCATTCTTGTTTGACTGAAAGATTTGTCAAGCTGCTGATTTTTCGCAGGTGGAAAACATAAGCTTCATATTCCTCCCCTGTTAGCATATGGACCAGAACATGCAGGATGCTTCTCAGCTGATGTTGCCATATGAACAAAAAGAAACAACTTACAGTTTTTCTGAGGCCTGACTATCTGAAGTAAAACCTGTAGTGTGCATCAAATAGTTTTGAGTAATTTAAATGTTCAATGATATGGAATTGCATCCTCTTGCCTTTGAGTTCATGTGTGTATTGAATTTGCAGTGTCGTTGTATGGATTCTTTGTTTTATTATTTTCTATACAATGACTGATACTGTTGGTCATTATTGCCAATATCGTTTCTCACTTAGACTTTATTAAGCCCATTAATCCTGTACTGGATGTGTGATCTTACTCGTTATGCATCGTCGTCATGATTTTATATGCTAACTACAATGACTGTTTCTGTATAGCTAAAATTTTCAAATCAAAGCACTAGTGCGTTCAGTCAATATTTGCACATGTTACCTGGATACTAACAGCCGTGATATTGTGTACGCAGGTGATTCCAATATCCCTGGCAATTCAACTCTTCTATATCATATCAATTTTGTTCGAGTCTAGTCTGGGAATAGGAGTAACAAATAGATTAAAGTCAAGTGTAGTTCATCAAGTGAGTCTCCTCTTGTTATCTTGGAAATGATATCATTACACATTGTTGGATCAATGCTGGGATTGGAATCCTGTAACTACCTGGACTTCCAGAAGCAGCTCTTTTTGTATACAGACTCACGATTATGAGATCAAGAGCCTCATAGACTGGCCATGGCTGCTCATGTATGGAAATTTACTTTTTGAAAGTGCATAGTAGAGCATATTCTTCCCAGCTCCACCTCGGCATATCATGATCTCTCCAATCTTGATAAACCCTTCTTTTTGGGATTTAGCAAAAACATAAAAAAGAGGATTATTCCCTGTTTGAGTGCCACAAAGTACTCAAATGTGGGGGACAATGGTTTGTGCACATAAAGTGATCAATTTTAAGAAATTAATGGTGCTCATTTACGCTTCCATTTTTCATTAAGAAGTTAAAGCTCTCTTTGAAATCTTAGAAGACTGGTGGGGATGAGGTCACTTATGCTTCTGAAATACTATTTTCTGCTAGACAATGCATGCTTTAGTTGCAGGGGAAGATAACAAGATTGAATTCACTTGCTAGGTGCAGATGTTGGATAGATACTATGATTGTAATTGTGCAATCACCCTGACTAAGAAGGTCATTCAAATATAAAATACCCCACATATGAGAAGTATCATCCATCAGAGTTTTCTTCAGGAATTCTCATGATATTTTTATATATATTTTCACTTCACCAACTATATTAGTACTTTTAGACAAAATGATTCTGCATATCAAGCTGCATAAGATATATACCAATGATGGCTCAAAAGTCAAATCAGCACTTACTGCATCACCATTAAGATCACTAGGAAGTAAATAGCTCAAGTGAATTTCAGCTCTACTCCTGTTGTAATGATGTGCTTTCTTTCCAATGAATTTACCAAAAGGAGTGGTTAGAGAGATGAAGTGCAAACTTCTGAGTATAAGTTATTGACATTACTTATATTCACCTTTACTCAAAACATAAGCAGTGGTTTCTTCTAACTTACTCAACTGCGCTTGCTCTTGGAGGTGGGAATTCTTCTGTTACTCACAGGGTGGAATTGAGCATCCTGATTGTTATGTAGCAACAAACAACATAAATTTAATTGGTTATTTTGGTTGTTATCTTTTGATTTTGAATTGTCTATGGTTGGTCTGTCAAGTTTTTGTGTCTTGTTTCTTGTTATTAGCTACAAGTATTTCATTCCTGTTACGTTTTTCTCTCATCACTTCATAATCTGCTGCATTTCGGCAGGCATAATCTGCTATAGATACTAATTTGTTCAATCATGTCAGCCTCATCTGAAAAACCACATCAATTTACCAGCATGCATGCTTTTATATGTGCTTTGACTTGGTCTGCTTTCAAAATCCCAAGGCAAAATAATGGAGGAGTGGACTAAACATAAAATATATGTAGTACATGGGTGGAAGTTGCTTCTTTTTGCTTTTTCCTTCTGTTACGAAGTGCTTTATCTTGAAATGGAATTGACGTGAGGGTGGGGGTGATTTTTTGAAGCTGTGTGGGAAACTGTATTGCACATGAATCTCTATTTATAGGACTGATTTATGTCTTTACGCTTCTTTGAAACAGAGAAAGGTTGAAAGTAGAAAAGAGGGATTCTTTTTCTCAAATTTGGGTTTGAGTGGAAGTGCTTTTTCTGGGAATTTCTTTCCCTGCCTTTTACCGGAACCAAATGGATTCGAAATCCTCGTGTTTTTAAATATTAGCGCCAATGTCTTTTTCCCAAACCTTGGAGTTGGCGTTCTTGCTAGTTCAGCCAAATGGTGGCCTGGCCTAGACTAAATATGATTCTAGCTGAATGCCTAAAACTCACAAATTTAGCATGTATATAAACCTCTTTAGGCATGGGATTGCTCAGTAGGCAAATGATAGCTACTTCAACTTGAGCTATAGTCACCTAAGATATCCAAGCATCCTTACTATGTCATGTGTATTGTAACTTTCTCAAATTCATCGCCATGCATCCTCATAGGAACAGCAACATCCTTGCATCACCTGCATCTTCACCCAGCGTACTGACTACAGCTGTTAACATTATTTCAGTCACAAAATGGAAAAACCATAACATCATGAGCAAGAAAGTAAAATAAAGTGAGCTGTTACTGCTCAGAGGTGCCTCACAACTACCCACAGTATTTCACCATCAAATACCTAATCCCATGCTAAAGTCTAGGCCCATCAAAACAACTCACTGCAAAACTACAAAACATTGTTTGGGACCATTCAAAAGGTCCAAAAAGGGTGATACTTGTCTACTCATTCTTATTACTGCATAATATGAAAATCCCCCAAGAACAAATGAAAATTGAGATAAACTCTACATGGGAATTTTGCAGTGGTGTTTAAACCCCTGAGAAGGAGAAGCGGGTCGATGGGACATTTGGTAGACGTCTTAATTTCGGTTACATTACATGATAGAGCAAGCATTTGGGTTGTCGTCGCTGAACATGGAGGTGTAGGGGTCCTCATATCTAGTCACAGTGCCTATGGCGGCAGTGTTCTCTACTTTCCTGACATAACCAGGAGGTGCTTTCTTGTCATAAGCCTGGGTAGCGAAAGGTTGAGCCACTAAACTGTAAGGAACATATGGCCAAATCTCTGCCCTTTTCCCTGTTGACTTTGCCTTCTTCAGGACCTTATTTGAATCAACATATCCTGAAACAGTCACCCTTTGTTGTTTTCTGTTTATCTCCACCTTTTTTACTCCTGCATAAATGACAAGGCAGCAATTAATATAGTCTAAAATGTACGTATATCAGTTTCTTTTCAACAGCGAATTGTTAAAAAAAAATAATAATAAGAACGCAGCGGAGAAGAAACTGAGAGAGGTGGAAAGGCAGGCAGGCACATACCACTCATTGAAGAAAGGGCATTCTTGACCTTAAGTTCACAGCCATCACAGTCCATCCTGACCTTGAGCTCTACAGTCTGCAACTGCTTCTTTTTGTGTTTATGGCCACCACTTCCCACCAAGTCAGATAAAAACTCCAAAGTGCCACTAACACCCATCTTTTCAAGATATCTATGGTTTATTAATGGTTCTAAAAAAGAACTTCTCAAGAAGTACAAAAGTCCAGAAGTCCAAAAGCAAGTTTTTGAGAGCTTGACAAAACGCAACAAATCCCCAGAGAGCTGAATATTTCTATAGGAAACAAAGGTGAGGAAGAGAGATGGAAATTAGAAAAGAAAAAAGAGTTGTGTTTCTTGAAAGAAAGAAAGAAAGAAGTAATGTTTATTTAAACTAGCACCAAAAACATTTGAAGCGAGAGCTACACAAGAAGTTACAAGGAACTTCCTCGCAAACAATGGATTCTTTTCTTGCCTTCTAACATCCAAAGAAAAGGGGGTTTAAAGGCTGTTCTCCTTCTTTACTTCCCTTGAGATTACACAGGCCTGCTTGTTATATAGGCCTTTTCCTGATCTGATTCAAACAGAGGAAAAAAGGTCGTGGCCCCTCGTACAGTAGTGAACCAATGAGAAAATGAATTAATTTAACTTAAAAATTTAAATTTTTAAATTTAATATTAAAAAATAATTTGTATTCCCTCAAATAAAAAAAAATTTAACTTAAAACTTGAACAAATTTATATTGTATTTGATTTTTATTAAATAAATAGAGATAATAAAATTCAAATTAATTATTATTTAATTATTAAAACTTTGATATTATATTAAAAAATTAATTTAATTTAAAATTTAAAATATAATTTATATTATTCTAAAAACACTTTTACAAGTTTGACATTATATCCTTCAAGAAACCTTTATGCGAAGGCTGCAAGAAAGAAAATGACAAGATTTTGCGGCTTCGCCCTTGCATTTGTCAGTTATATCTATATACTTGCTGTATAGTGTCTACTGCCTGCCTTGTAAATTACTGTTACTTGCTACTTCTCTCTTATCTTTTCTTTAAGTTCCAATCTTGGAATTAGCATATAAAAACATTTATTCTGACTAAATATATGATGTAGGAATTCACCTTCAAAATTTTCAAAAATAAAAACCA